>Ga0101943_1000123_pt1 | contig 206952 bp, 194 predicted proteins | sample DewCreD2012metaG_5_FD_75244 | JGI IMG/M metagenome (GOLD analysis project Ga0101943, IMG submission 75244) | Hot spring sediment bacterial and archeal communities from British Columbia, Canada, to study Microbial Dark Matter (Phase II) - Dewar... ... | reverse complement strand
TCAACGACAACACCTTCGTAATCGCCGACGTCAGCGTCGTCTTCCCATGATCTATATGCCCAATCGTCCCCACATTCACATGCGGCTTCGCCCGCACAAACACCGCCTTCGACATCGTTGCACCTCCATAAGGTGATCTGGATGCAGGATCCATTGCCACTATCGGCCTACCGGCTTCTTCTCACCTGCCCGGATGATCGATTCCGCGATATGCGGCGGCACCTCCGCGTAATGGTCGAATTCCATCGAGAAAGTGCCGCGGCCCTGGGTGATGGAGCGCAGGGTGGTCGCATAGCCGAACATCTCGGCCAGCGGCACCAGCGCCCGGATGGCCTGGATGCCTTTCCCCCGGTTCTCGATCCCCTGGATCTGGGCCCGACGGGAGGAGAGATCCCCCACCACATCCCCGGTGTAGGTCTCCGGGACGATGACCTCCACGCGCATGATGGGTTCGAGCAGCACCGGGGCGGCCTTCTCCGCCGCGTTCCGGAGCGCCAGCGAGGCCGCCACCTTGAAGGCCATCTCCGAGGAGTCCACCTCGTGATAGGAGCCGCCGACCAGAGTGGCCCGGATATCCGTCAGCGGATACCCGGCCAGCACCCCGGCCTCCATGGCCTCGATCAGGCCCTTCTCAATGGCCGGAATGAACTCCTTGGGGATGATCCCGCCGACGGTGGCATCGACGAACTCAAACCCCTTGCCCCGCTCCAGGGGCTCGAAATCGATGATCACGTGCCCATACTGGCCCCGGCCGCCCGTCTGCCGCACGAAACGTCCCTCCACGCCCTTCACCGGCCGGGTGAATGTCTCCCGATAAGCCACCCGCGGGCGCCCCACATTCGCCTGCACCCGGAACTCCCGCTTCATCCGCTCGATCAGGACCTCCAGATGCAGCTCCCCCATCCCGGAAATGATGGTCTGGCCCGTTTCCGGATCCGTGCGGACCCGGAAAGTGGGGTCCTCCTCTGCCAGTTTGCGCAGGGCTTCGCTCAGGCGATCCTGATCCGCGATCGTCTTGGGCTCGATGGCCACAGAGACCACCGGCTCCGGGAAGGTAATGCTTTCCAGGATGATCGGCGCTTCCGGATCGCACAGGGTGTCGCCAGTGAACGTATCCTTCAGGCCCAGCGTGGCCGCGATATCCCCGGCATAGACCTCTTTGATCTCCTCCCGACGGTCCGCATGCATCCGCAGGACCCGTCCCACACGCTCCCGCTTGTTCCCACGGGTGGAGTTGGTGATCTGCTGGCCTGCGGTGATCTTCCCCGAATAGACCCGGAAATAGACCAGACGACCGACATATGGATCGGTCACCACTTTGAACACCAGCGCGGCCAGCGGGGCGTCGTCCGAAGCCGGTCGGGTTTCCTCCTGACCGGTGATCGGATTCACCCCCTTCACAGGTGGGATATCCACAGGGGAAGGCAGGTAATCCACGATCGCGTCCAGCAGCGGCTGGATCCCTTTGTTGCGGAGCGCGGAGCCGCACAGCACCGGGACCAGCTTCCCGGCGATGGTGGCCCGGCGGAGGGCGGCCCGGAGCTCCTCGATGGTGATCGGCTCGCCCTCCAGATATTTCATCGTCAGCTCATCATCGGTCTCGGCGATCCGTTCCACCAGGGTCTCCCGGGCATGTCGGGCCTCCTCCTCCAGTTCGGGAGGGATCGGCTCATAGGCCATCTGGGTCCCCAGCTCATCCACCCAGTAAATCGCCCGCTTCTCCAGGAGATCCACCACTCCCCGGAAATCCGCCTCCGCCCCGATCGGGATCTGAATCGGAACCGGATTCGCCCCCAGGCGATCCCGGATCATCTGGATCGTGTTCCAGAAATCCGCCCCCACCCGATCCATTTTGTTCACGAAACAGATGCGGGGAACACCGTAACGATCCGCCTGACGCCACACCGTCTCGGATTGGGGCTCCACCCCATGCACTGCGTCAAAAACAACGACACCCCCGTCCAGCACACGCAGGCTCCGTTGGACCTCAGCGGTGAAATCGATGTGCCCGGGGGTGTCGATGATGTTGATCTGGTGTCCCCGCCAGTAACAGGCTACTGTCGCAGCGGTGATGGTGATCCCCCGCTCGCGCTCCAGTTCCATATAATCCGTAACCGTGGTCCCCTCATCGACGGAGCCCAGCTTATAGGTTTTGCCGGTATAGAACAGGATGCGCTCGGTGGTGGTGGTTTTGCCCGCATCGATATGAGCGATGATTCCGATATTCCGGATCTTATCAATTGGAACTTCCCGCGGCATCTCTCCTTGCTCCTGTAACTCTGTCAGATGAGCTGGACTGACACGATGGAACATCAAGGGGGAAAATCAAGCCCCTTCCCCTCTTCTCGTTGTCTCGTCTGACCCAAAAGGGAATATCTTTCATCTTTTCCGACCAGCTGCCTTCAGCGGCCGGCCCATTTTTCTGAAACCGGCGGGAAACCAGCAGGTTGTTCAGCGACAGGGTCACGGCCCCAGCCGTCTCGCCTGCCGCGAACGGCCATCCTCTTCAACAGACCGACGCCGTTGGGCTTCCGCAGGAGAGCCACTCCCCCGAGGGGGTCAACGGCGTAACACCCATCTGCAAATCCCGGCAGGTGAACACCCTTCCCCAGATGGGGATCGGCCGCTCACCACCGATAATGCGCAAAGGCGCGGTTGGCCTCCGCCATGCGATGGGTATCCTCACGCTTTTTAACCGCCGCCCCCGTCCCATTGGCCGCGTCGATCAGCTCGGCCGCCAGCTTCTCGATCATCGACTTCCCAGGACGTTCCCGGGCGGCGTTCACAATCCAGCGCAGCGCTAAGCTGACCTGGCGATCCGGCGGCACCTCCAGAGGGATCTGATAGGTAGCGCCGCCCACCCGGCGCGGGCGAACCTCCAACAGTGGCTTGGTGTTCGCCAAGGCCTTCTCAAAAATCTCCATGGCCGGCCGCCCGGTGCGGCGCTCGATCAAATCGAAAGCGCTGTAGACGATCCGCATCGCCAGGCTCTTTTTGCCGTTCATCATCACTTTGTTGATCAGCTTGGCGACCAACACGCTGTTATATCGGATATCGGGAGCGATCTCTCGTTTCGGTGCACGACCCCGTCGCATGGATCTCCTTCCTGTCGACCGGGATGCATTCGCCTGCCTCGGGGAGGACAAATGGATCTCCTCTGGATTCCGGAAGCGCCGATCGGCCGAGAGCCGTTCTTTGCCACCCTGCTGGGCTTGCCACGCTACGGAACGCCCCCGCGGCGCGGCAGCGGGAAAGAGGACCCCGGGGAAGCCCTACCCGGCAGACGCAACCAGAAATTATAGCGGCAGGGTGAAAACCTGTCAAACCGCGCGAGAGCGAGCGAGGTTCCAACGGTCAGCGATCGCCGGAACGCGCTCCAGCAACGCCCTTGAAAGGCGCTAATGGGAAGTTTCCTGCCAGAAGAGGAAGAGAATCCCCGCGATCACCAGCGCCCACAGCCACATCACGGCGGGGTGGCTGAGAAATTCCAGACCCTGCTGCAAAGCCCTGGCAGGATGGGAGATGAGACGCGTGAGGCCCTCATACATCCATTCCAGCGACAGGAACGGACGCACCCGGGCCCAGCCCCGAGCCGCTGCATGCATCTTATCCGCCTGCCATAGGCCAATGATCCCCAGCCCGAGGCTCGCAAGCAGGGGAAGGCGAAAAACCACCGGCACATCCTGCCAGGCCCCGAACAGCCCGCCCAGCGTGATCAACCCGAACATCCCCAGCGCCAGGGCGAGGCCATAAGCGGCCCGCCAGATTCGTTCAGAAGGCAGGGGCTCCTCCGCCGCCCGAAGCCAATCCCGACATAGAGCGCCCAGCAGCAAAGCGGAGGGAAGCGTCAGGAGGGGCCAGGCCCAGAAAGGCCATGCCTGAAAGGGAGCCGCAGCGATCCGCATGCCCGGCATCATGGGCAGGCCGGCGATCGTCAGGATCGCCGCCAGGGCGGGAACCCCCCATAGGGACGTTCGATCGAAGGGACGGCCAGCGAAGATCAGGGCAAAGCCAACCGGCCACAGGATGGCCGCCAGCGGAGCGACGTCCGGATGGGCCAGCCCGGCCAGCGCCCACCAGGCGGCGCTTCCCCATGCCGCCTCCACCAACCCCGCCCGCGGATCGGGCTCCGCCCACGCCCAGAGCCCCCCCAGCAGAGCAGTCAGCCCCAGAGCCGCGGCCACCCACGGCATCCCTGGCCATCCGCGGATCAGCGGGGCGAGATGGCCCCATAGCATCAGCCCCACGGCAGTCGGCAAGATATACAGCAATGCGACGCGATTCACCTCATCGGCCAGCTCCGGCGGGCGCCCGACATGAAACGGGTAAATATCCAGGCGAATCAGCGCGGCGAGCACCAGGAAGGGGAGCGGAGCGATCCCCGCCATGCGGCTCCAGAAGAGGCTGTCGCCGGAACGCCAGATCTGCCAGGCCGCCGCCCAGAGGCTCAAAAGGGCCGCCCCGTTCACCAGGCCGGCCATAACCGCCCGATCCGCGACGGCCTGGCCCCGTCGGATCAGAAGGAAAGCCAAGAACATCGCGTCCAGCGCGGCCCATGCCATGAGAAGGGTGAAGAGATCCGCCGTTAGAGCAGCACCGGTGGCCACAACCACCATCCCGAGGGCCAGGGCTCGCGGCCATCCCCGGCCCTGACCGGGATGGGCCACCCCCATCCAGGCCACCAGGAACCCGGCCAGCAGAACCCCCAGGCCCTGCCCCCAGACCGGAGTCGTGAGACGGAAGACCCAGGCCGTCTGAAAGACGGAGAAGGGCCGCTCCAGGCGAAGGGCGACTTCCTGGGGAGGCTGGCGCCACGCCAGCAACCAGAGCCCCAGAGCTCCTGTGAGGGCGAGGCCCACTGCCAGGCTGGCTCCCCGCAGGCTGGGAAGCCGTCGCCCCACTCCAACGCCCAGGATCCCGATCCCCATGGTTATCCACGCCAGGATAATCCACTCCATCGCTCTGAGCTCTCCTCCTTAATTCATCTATTCATCAACGGCCACCATGTGCACCGAAGCCTTCAGAATGGGTCCATGATCTTGCGGGACCGTCCCTTTCAAGGGGCCCTCTTTGGAGGCCCCGATCCGATCGCTGTTGGGCTAAGGTCCCTTCATGATCAAGGGAAGCCAGATTCGACGATCCAGGATCCGCTCCTCGATCCACACGAGGCGATTGTCCCCTTCATGGCTGAGGATAGCAAGCCGGGCAACGGGATCGAAGACCATGTCCCGCGGGAAGATCCCGGTGGTGAGGATCTTCCGAACGCTGGGGCCCTCCAGGGCTGCGATCTGGAAATCGCTGGCCACATACGCCAGCCGGCTCCAGGGGCTGACCCAGATCCGACGGGGCTCAAAGGGGAGAGAGACGGTGAACGCCCACTGCGTCCCTGTCAGCACCGCCACCTGACGGGTCCCGCTCAAGGCCACGTAGACCCAGCCGGATGCCGGATCCGCCCCGATGGCCACGGGCACCCCCTCGACGGTCCGGCTGGCCACACGGGCGGGACCCTCCAGGATCCACACCGTGCCGGTGGCCCCGATCCCGGATCCCACATAGGCCAGGCCGTTCGCCGGCTGCACCGTGAGGGCCCGAGGAGGATACACTTCCCCCGTCGTGGTCAGCCAGAAAGAAGCCGTGATGGGGCTGGTCAAAGAGAAAACCGCCACCTGAGCGCTGCTCCTCACATAGAGGTAATGGCGTTCAGGATCCACCGCGATCTCCCGAACGGGAGGCCAGAACAACGGGCTCTCCCCTCCAATTGGAAGGGTGTAGACCGTCGTCCCCGTGATCGCCAGCAGCCACGGCCGGTCTGAGGCCCCTCCCCAGACCACGCCATGCACCGGATCCGAAAACAGGGTCGAGACGGCAGCGCTCAGAGGCCGGGTGATCCACCCATCCTCCTGAAGGATCCATAACAACAGGACCCAAGGATGCGCCACATATACCCATCCGGTCCCCGCGTCCACGGCGATCCGGCGTTCCGAAGGCAAAAGGATCGAAGGGCCCCATGGGACCAGATGGCTAACGGTGAGGACCCCGGTCCCGGACAGGACATACAGGGTGCCTTCGAACGCGTTCAGGGCGTAAAGCCGCTTCCCGTCGGGGGAGAGCGCCAGGGAGCCCAGGCCAAACCCGTTCGGGTATTCGGCAACCGGAGTGGTCCGGCTGAGCACCCAAAGATCCGTCGATAGTCCGGGATCAGGTTCCTTCCCGGTTATGTAGACCCACTGGGAGGGGGTGGCCGCGATGAAGTGGGGACGAACGGGCATGGAGATCACGGTTAAGCGGGACAGCTCGCGGGAGAAGATGTGGATCTCCTGACTGAAGAACGCCCCCCCCACGATCTCCCCGGAGGAGGGGATGACGTCGATGGGATTGTAACCGTGCGGGAAGGGAATGCGGGTGATCACCTCCGTCCGCGAGAGGACCGTGATGAAATCCGGAATCCAATGGGTCGCATACACCCGCTCGCTATCCGGATCCACCGCGATCTCGTAGGTCTCGGTCACCGGGAGGGTGGCGCTCACCGAGCGGCCGTGGAGGATCTTCATCTCGTTCGGGCTGGCCACATAGGTGAGGCGGCTGTAAGGATGATAGACGATGAAGTGAAGGGGTCCGTCCAGGGGAAGGGAGGCCACCCGCTCCGTCCCGCTCAGGATCCACAGCCTCTGGGTGCCGGTGTAAACGCCCAGATACAGATCCCCGCTCTCCGGATGCGGGACCAGAAAAGACGCACCGGGAGCGCTCATGATCGTTAGAACGGACGTGGCGCTGATGACGGCCAGGTGGGTCGAGATCGGCGGATAGGGATTCGCCTGCATGGCCACATACAGCAGCTGGGTCCGGGGATGGAGGACCCCTCCGGTCACCGTATACGGGAGGTTCACCCGGGCGATCGGGGTGGTCCCGCTCATGATCACCACCGAGCGGCCATCCGCCGTGAACCAGCGCGGGGTTTGCGCATGGAAACTCAGCGCGCAGGAGCCGGGCACGATCTCCCGGAGCGCGGCGCCCCGGAGGATAGTGGCCCCGCCGGCCCGGCAGATTCACACATCTCCGGAGACCGGATGGACTCTGGCGACCCCCGGAGATAAACCCGGTCCGGGATCCAGGAGGGTTTCGGCGAGGGAAACCGGGACCACCGGATCCGAGGGGGAGGCGATCGAAACGGAGACATGGTTGGCCTGGATGGGCTGGAGCCCGATCAGGGCGGCCAGCAACAGGAAACCGCTGAGGCCAAGACCTCCCACGAGAAGGATGCGCATGGAGCGACCCCCCATCTTTCTATGAGGGAAAGCCTTTGGTTCCCAGTATAACCGGAGGACGCCCCCGGCGGGAATCGCCGAGCGGGCGGGAAGCCCGTGACGTTCCGGAGCTCGCGAACCGCGTGGCCAGCCCTCCCCCGCATCCGATTGAGCTAAACTCGATAAGGAACCCATCCTCATCTGGATCGCCGGCCATGCCCAAACGGATCGCGATCATCGCCCACGATGGAAAGAAAGGGGAGCTGGTGGAGTGGGCCCGGCGCGAGCGGGACCGCCTGGCCCGCTATGATCTGGTGGCGACGGCGACAACCGGGCGCACCCTCCAGGAAGCCCTGGGCCTGGAGGTGGCCTGTGTCCGCTCCGGTCCCCAGGGCGGGGACGCCCAGATCGCTGCGATGGTGGTGGAGGGGAAGATCGACGCCGTGATCTTCCTGGTGGATCCCCTTTACGCTCACCCCCATGAGCCGGACATCCGCACGGTGATGCGGCTGTGCAATGTGCATAACGTTCCGCTGGCCACCAACCTGGCCACCGCCTCGATGGTCCTCCGGGGGCTGGAGGAAGGATGAGCCGGCGCCGCTGGCTGTTCTGGCTGGTCCTGGATCTCGTGGCCCTGGCCGTTCTGATCTGGATCGACCGGTCGCTGGGAACGAATCGTCCGGCGATGAGGGGAAGCCCTTCTCCAACCCCGACTCCCTCTGCGGATCATTATGCGCAGCAGGCGGAAGCCGCCTACCGGGCAGGGGATCTCCGGCGGGCCGAGGAAAGCTACCGGCTGGCCCTTTCCCTGGAACCCGAAAATCCGGCCCGGTATCCTCCCCTGATCCGCCTTCTGGCCTTCAGCAATCGCCTGGAGGAAGCTGCCACCTGGATGGAACGCGCCCGACGGCTGGCCCCGGAGGATCCGATGGTCCTCGGGATGGCAGCGCTGATCCTGGACTGGCAGGGGAAGATCCCGGAAGCGCTCCAGGCGGGCGAGCAGGCCATCGCCCGGGCACCGGAATCCGCCCCTCTCCACGCCTATCTGGCGGAAGCCTATGCGGACGCCCATCGTCCGCAAGCGGCCCTGGCGGCGGCCCAGAAAGCCCTATCCCTGGATCCAGAACATCCGGACGCCCATCGAGCGCTGGGCTACGTGTATGAGACTATGGGGCGCTACGCCGAGGCCATGGCGGCCTATCGGGAAGCCCTGGCCCGGGACCCCCACATGGTGATCGTCTGGCTGGCCCTGGGGCGCAACGCCCTGGTTCTTCGCCAGACCCCGGTCGCGGTGGAGGCGTTCCAGCGAGCGGCCGCCCTGCGGCCCGAGGACCCGCGGGTTCTGGATGAGCTGGGCTGGCTCTATTACAACCTGGGGCGTCTGGAGGAGGCCCAGCAAACCCTGGAGCGGGCGCGAACCTATGGCCCCGATGACTGGCGGATCCTTTACCATCTGGGGATCACCCTGTATGCCCGCCGCCAGTATGAGGAGGTCGTTCGGGAGGAGCATCTCCCCCGGGGCATCGCCCGGCTCCAGGAGGTCCTGCGCCAGGAAGGGAAGGCCTGCACCCCAGAGACGGTGAGCGGGGAACCCCGTTGCGCCCGGCTGGTGGAGATGGCCTACATCCTGGGGCTCTCGGAGTATTATCTGGGAGATTGCGAAAAGGCGCGCCCCTGGTTCGCGCTTGCGCTTTCCCTCTCGCCCCAGGAGGAAAACGCATCGAAGGGCCTTCGATTGTGCGAGGAAAGCCACGGACGGCCGTAGTGGAGATCCCGCATCCGCTTTTTCATCTCCGGCAAACTCTCATGAACGCACGACGCTTCGGCCAGCCCCATTCGATGGGATCCAGCCAGCGGGGATCCCGAGCGATCCCTCTGGGTCTCCTCGCTCTTTTCTTTGCGCTGGAGCTGATCGCGCTTCCCTCGGCCTTTGTGCACAACGACGAGGCCCATGGGGCCATCGTCCTGATCTACAATCTGCCGGACACTTTGCGAGCGGTGGCCCGGGACAGCCATCCGCCCCTCTATTATGTTCTGCTCTGGGGATGGCTCCGGCTGGTTCCGCACCCCTTGGCCCTGAAATTCGTTTCGCTGTTCTTCGCCCTCCTGGCCCTCGCGCTCGTTTACCGTCTGGTAAAGGCGGCGGCCGGCCAGCGCACCGCAACGCTGGCGATGCTCCTCCTCGGATTGAACCCGCTGTTCTTCGCCATGGCTACGATCGGCCGGATGTATTCCATGGCGATCGCCTGGAGCGCCCTGGGGGCATGGCATGCCCTGCGTGGGCGCGATCGGGGATGGTTGCTCAGCGCCTGGGGGTTGACCCTCACCCATTTCTATGGGGTCTTCTTCCTCCCCGCCCAGCGTCTGCTGACCCGGGGTCCGCGCTCCTGGTTTCGAGAAACCCTCCTCATCGCCCTGGCGACCCTTCCCCTGCTTCTCTGGTCGATCGGCGCGCTGGGCCCCTCGCTGGACCATACGGTGCAGACCCTGGCGCGGATCCCCATTCGCCCCACTCCCTTCGAGGTTCTGGCGAACCTGATGGGCGCTCTGGGGATCGGCATTGGAGCCGATGGGCTGCTGGGCGGGGTCGGGGCCATGCTCACGGCCATTGGGATCGGGGCGGCGATCTCCGCTCGAACCCTCCGCCTCGGGCTGGCGATGGCGATTCCCATTGGGATCGGGCTGGCGCTGGCCCTTCGTTTCCCCTTCTATGCCGCCCGTTATTTTTCCCCGATCCTGCCTTTCTATGTGTGGATGCTGACCACCGGCTGGAGCCGCCGATGGCGGCGGCTCCTGACCCCCCTTTTCCTCATCCTGGGGGTGTACGGCATCGGACGAACATGGGCGGTTTATGAGAACGCACCGATTTATGTGGAAGCCCAGCGGGAGCTCTACGCCACCCTGCATACCCTTGCCTATCCGACGGATCGCCTGATCTTCCACGGCTACTGGAACCAGGCGGAGATGGCCCTCTTCTACCCGGAGACCCGGCCCCGCCTGCGTTCGATGGAGGATCTCATCCGCCAGGAGGGTCGGCTGCACGAGCCCACCTGGCTGATCGGTGTGACCTTCTTTCAGGAGCTTTACCGGCCGGTGGCGGAGACCCTCGCCCGACAGGGACCATTTGACCGCCATGCCTGGTATCCCATGGCGGAAGTCTTCCGCTTCGTGCCATGGCCGGATTCCTTATCTTGGCAGCCTCTCCATGTCCGCTTTGAGGAGGGTATTCGCCTGGAGGCGATCGCCCTCCTGGACCCGGTCGCCGAGCCCCGGGGGAGCGTTCGGATCGGCCTGCGCTGGCGGGCCGAACGCCCCATTGCCCGCCGTTACGTGGTTTTCGCCCATCTCTGGGATTCAGAGGGGCGCTACCGGGCCGGGACGGACCGCGAGCCGGTGCCGCCCACAGAGGCGTGGGAGGTTGGGTTGCCCATCACCCAGACGATCGCCATCGGCGTGCCTCCCTTTCTACCCGCCGGCCGCTATCGGGTCGTGATCGGCATGTATGAGCCGGTGGGATCCGGATGGCGACGCCTGCGGACCGAAACGGGGGAGGAGGCGGTGCCGATCGGCTTCGTCGAGATCCGTCCGCTGCTCGAAGAATCCCGTCGCCCGGGACCCACGCTCCCCATCGGGATCACCATCCTGGAAAGCCAGGCGTGGCACACCGAGATCGACGGCACGCCGCGATGGCGGGTGCACCTCGTCTGGCGAGCGGATCGGCCCATCGAGAAGGATACGCACCGATTGCTCCTTCGATCCCCTGATGGGACTGTGGTGGGCCTGACGCCTCCTGAAGGGTGGTTCCCAGGGGCTCGATCGGCGGGGGAGGTCGTGGCGGAGATCTGGGAGTGGAAAGAGCCGCTTGCGCCGGGGCGTTATCAGGTATTCTGGGAAGGAGGAGCCGATTTCGCCCTTCTGACGTTTCGGGTTCCACCGGATGGTTATCGATGGAATTATGACTGGATTTTCCTGAATCGCCTTCCCTGGTGATGGGATTCCGGGCAAAAGGAGAGCCGGGATGATCCGGGATCTGTTCCTGAATCAGGAGCCGGCCCTTCGGTTCTTCGCCGGTCTTGTCTATTACACGCTTGGCCTCAGCCTGATCCTGCAATCCCGGGGTCACAGCCGCCTGCGCCTGGCCCGCAGCCTCCCCTGGCTGGCCGGCTTCGGGATCCTCCATGCCATCTATGAATGGAGCGGGGCGCTCCTCCTGCCGGTGCGCTCGCCCCTCGCGGCGGAGGCGGCGAGCCTGTTCATGATCGGTCGGATCATGAGTCTGGCGCTGGCTTTCTTCTGCCTCTTCGAGTTCGGCGCTGACATTGTGGCTCCCCTCGGCCCGCGCTGGCTGTGGCTGCGGTCCATCGGGATGATCCTCTTCCTGGGCTGGAGCGCAGGGGCCTTCGCCATCGGCCTTCTTTCTGCTCTTTCCCTGCAGCAGTGGGCGCGTTGGGTGGAGGCCAGCGCGCGCTGCCTCCTGGGCTTCCCTGGCGGATTGCTGGCGGCCTACGCCCTGCGCCGCCACACCTTCCATCTCCTGGTTCCCATGGCCCGGCCGCACATCATCGGGATGCTCCGCACCGCCGGGCTGGCCATCGCCGCCTACAGCCTCCTGGCCGGCCTCGTCGGGCCTGCGATCCCGGTCTTCCCACTGGATCGGATCCATGAAGAAGCCCTGCAAGATCTCACCGGCGTCCCTATCTTCCTGCTGCGCAGTCTCGCGGGGATCGTGCTGGTGGGGGGCATGCTGCGCGCCCTGGAGATCTTTGAGATCGAGCTGAGCAGCCGGCTGAGCAGCCTGGAGGAAGCCCAGATCCTGGCCAGCGAGCGAGAGCGGATGAGCCGGGAATTGCACGATCGCACCCTCCAGATGATCTACGGGGCCGGCCTGCTGGTTCGCAACGTTCAGGCTCAGATGGAACCTGCCGCCGCGAGGGCCCTCGATCCGGTGGTTCGCCTGCTGGACCAGGCGGTGCAGAGCCTGCGGGAGATCCTTCAGGAACTCCAGGCCCGCCCGGCCATGGCCAGCCTGATCGATGGCCTGGAGCGCCTCATCCGGGAGTACAGCCTTCCGGCTCTCATGGATGTAGAGACCGAATGGGAGATCCCCTCGGATGCCCAATTGCCCCCAGCTCAGTTGCGTCATATCCTGGCCATCGTCTCCGAAGCCTTAAGCAACGTTGTCCGCCATGCCCGGGCCCGACGGGTCCACATCCGCGCCGCTTTGCATGATGGCCGGCTCCAGCTCCGGATCGCCGATGACGGCCGAGGATTCGGCCCGGAGGTCCAGCCCGGCTTCGGCTTGCGCAATATGGAGGAGCGTGCCCATCTGCTGAATGGACGCCTGGAGATCCAGAGCCAGCCCGGTGCAGGGACGACAGTGATCTTAGAGGTCCCATGGTTGGGGATCCGTCGGGAGGCGCTCCATCGCCCGATGGGGACGAGCCAGCCCCAGCCGGAGGAAGACAACCGGTGCGCCCCAGGTCACCCAGAGTCCGATCCCCACATACCGCAATAACCGGAGGGCCGGCTCCTCGGAAAGGAAAGATGGGAGGAGGGCAAACATGGCGGTCAGGCCTCCATAGATCGCCCCCAAGGTGAAGAGACCGATCCCCAGGCGCAGCCCCCGCTGCCATAACGGCCCGCCTGGATGAAATCCGTTCCCACCGGACTCCCCGATCGCCCCCCATGCCATGCCCAGCCATGCGCCGAGCGGCACCGCCGTTTCCCGGGTTCGATGAGCGAGAAAAAGGAGGATCACCACCCCTGCGGCGAGCAACGCGCTCCGTCCGCGGGAAGTGGCCAGCCGGCGGACCACCCGGGGGGCTGCATACACCATCAGGAGCGCCACCAGCATCCCAACCCCCCAGCCGACCAGCACGTCGTGGGGAAAATGCACGCCCAGGATGATTCGCGATAAGCCGATGAGAAAGACGAGCCCGATCGCGAGGATCGTGAAAAGCGGATGCCTTACCATCCCAGCCAGCGTTCCCCAGAGGGCGGCGGCGCTCACGGCATGCCCGCTGGGCAACCCGTATCCCAGCCTCTCCCCGCCGGGCAACAGCACTCGAACTTGATCCGGGGCGACCTGGAAGGGGCGGGGCATGGCGAAGAGATCCTTTAAGACGAACGTGAGGTAACTGCCCAGCAAAAGACCGGTGGCCGTATAGAGGACCTCGCGCTTCCGGTAGCCCCACAGCAGGGCAGAAAGGATGAGGAGGAACGCCTGCTCCTCCCCCAGGAACGACATCATGCGCCAGAAGGCGATGGCCCATGGAGGCTGAAGCCTCTGCAGTTGAGCGATCCACTCAATTTGCCAGCGCATCCAATCCGGCATCCGGGTCCTCCAGAGCAGGATGAAGCATTCCACCGGCTCCCGCCGCGCAGCCAGCGGCGCGATCCTTCACCTAAGCCGGCAAGAGGATGGAAAATCCCCGGCCATGATAGGCAGGATCGCAGATTCCTGTGGATTCAGCTATCATGTTAAAGAAGCAAGGACAGCTCCCCTTCCCCCCCCGGAATCCCGGAATAAGGAGGTGCTTATGGCCATTCGGATCACCTGGTATGGCCATGCCGCCTTTCTGATCGAGAGCGACGGCAAGCGCATTCTGATCGATCCTTTCCTCAGCGGCAACCCCATGGCTCCCGTGAAAGCTGATGAGGTCCATGCCGATGTGATCCTGATCACCCACGGCCATGCGGATCACGTGGGGGACGCGGTGGACATCGCCCGGCGAACGGGGGCCCTGGTGATCAGCAACTATGAAATCGTCTCATGGTTCCAGAGCAAAGGGATTTCGAACACCCATCCCCTGCACATCGGCGGAGGCCGCGATTTCGACTTCGGCCGGGTGAAGCTCACCCCCGCGCTCCACGGTTCCGTCCTGCCCGATGGCTCGTATGGCGGAAACCCGGCGGGGATCCTGCTCTACCTGGGGAAGCATCGGATCTACCACGCCGGCGACACCGGCCTGTTCGGAGACATGAAGCTCATCGGCGCGGAGAAGCTGGACCTTGCCCTCCTGCCCATTGGGGATAACTTTACGATGGGCCCGGCGGATGCCCTGCAGGCGGTTCGCCTTCTGAAGCCGAAAGTCGTCATCCCAATGCATTATAACACCTGGGAATTGATCCAGCAGGATCCCCACGCTTGGGCCCGGAAGGCGAAGGCCGCCGTGAAGGGCTTGAAAGTGGTGGTGCTGGAACCAGGCGGGTCCTTCGAGCTGAAGTAAGCAACCCGTCTACGGCACCTAGGCGCCGCACTCCTCCCGTCTGCCCCCCTCGGGGAGGACCGGGCAGCGGCGGGGCACCCAGCGCGCCACACCCCGCCCGGAATCCACCCCGAGGGAATTTCCGGCATTTGCCTTCCTGGGGGATTTTGACTTACAATAGGGAATAGCCCGGCCATGTGCGTGAGGTCGTGCTCAGCGGCTTGCGCCAACACCTGATAGAGCGGGGGCCGGACTCTGGCCTGGGGACGCGTTAGACGGCCTGCGCGCGGGGCCCGTCAAGGCGGCAACCGGCAGGAGGCCCCCACCTGAGCGAGAGGGTGCATCAGCCCGGCGGCCCACGGCATGGCGGGGCTTTTTATTTTTCGACATAAGCGCCGTTTGTTTCCAGTGGGCCTGTCCTCACCCCGGGCCCTACCCGGCTGGCCAGCCGTCTGTGGAATTAGGCACGATGGGTCTCCAGCCAGTCAGCCAGCGCCCAGCGTCGCTCGGTCACTTCATCCAGCTGTCGAGCGAGCGCCAGCGCTCGAACCCGCAGGCCGGCGGCCTCCTCGCCAGCCCCGAGCGCGTCCACCGCCAGGGACCACCAGCCCAGGATCGCCCGGGCCAGCAGCCGGATCGCCTCATAGGAGGGTTGGGGGAAACTCTCCGCCAGATTCTCCAGCGCTGCCTCCGCTGTGGCCTGCACCACAGATCCTTCTGGACCGGCAGCCCGGGCGCGCGCCCACATGTTGAAGACATCCAGCCAGCTGAACAGATCCTGGGCGGATCGGATCTCTTTCAACGCCTCCAGAAGTTCCATAACAGGACCCTTTCATGCCCCCTGGGCCCTTTGGGCCCGGAGGATGAGGAAAGGAGGAACACCCTCCGCGGACGAACAACAGCCGAAACGGCTGCGGACAGAACCTTTGGGCTTATGGCTTCGATGACGGGCTGGAAGAGCCGGTCTCTTCCTCCTCATCTTCCCAGCTGATGATCCAGACACACAGCCCGGCCAGCACGATGGTCGCGATCACCAGGGCCAGGAGCTGAGAGGGAGTCAACCCCACGTCCCGTGCCGACCACAGGAGGATCGCCACCATCCCGATGGCCAGGGCAATCCACGCGGCCAGGCGAGGATGCCGTTCCGCAAATCCTTTGATGGCAGCCCACATCGCGCGCTCCCTCCTGAGGAGGATAGGTGCTTCAAATCGGCCGTGTGACGCGCTCGGCGCGGATCTGCTTGATCAACGCCACGCGACCGAAAGCATCGAATTCATGGGCGGCCTCTCGCCATGGTTCGGATAAGCTTTCCTCCGGCCACCGGGTATATCCCAGACCCAGATAAAACGCAAGGGCTCCAGAGGACATCTCTGGGGAAACGTAAATCATGCAAGCCTCGCACTCCAGACGGCGCGCTTCCTCTTCGACGGCCTCGATGAGCTGCCGGCCGACCGTGGGCCGCAGATCCAGAGGATCAACCACGAAATCCAGAATGCGGGCCACCAGGTTCTCCACCCGCCAGCTGATCAGGCCAACCAGCTCCCGGTCCGGGTTGAAGGCCAGCAGCATCCCCCGCTCGGCCAGCCGATCAAACACCTCATCCCCGGAGGGATCCAGGCGTCCCCGGGTGGCCCGGCGGACGAGATCCCGAATGGCGTCCACATCCGCAGGTCGCGCCCGACGAACAGTGATTTTCATGGTTCCTCCAGCGCGCAGGATGAAATCGCCGCGGAGCCCTTTCCGCCCTTTAAACGTTCCTCAACCGTGGATCCACCCATTCGCGCCATGCACGCTCAACCTGACGACGGGTCATTTCCAGATCCCCACTGTTATCGATGATGACATCGGCATACCGGATCTTTTCCTCTTGGGGGGGCTGGGCGTGGACCCGAACGCGGGCCTCCTCCTCCGTGAGCCCGCGCTCGACCACCAGGCGACGGATCTGCTCGGGCTCCGGGCAGGTGACCACCCACAGGGTATCGCAGGCCCGGGCGAACCCGGATTCGATGAGCTTGATCGCCTCGATGACAATCGCCGGGGCCTCTGAACAGGCATGGATCTGTCGCTGGATCTCCTCCAGCACCGCCGGGTGAACGACGGCTTCCAGATCCTGCAGGGCGCTGGGATCCCGGAAAACGATCGCCCCAAGGCGCCGGCGATCGATCTCCCCATCCGGCCCGAGGATTTCCTCCCCAAAGCGGCGGAGGATGGATTCATAGGCCGGAGTGCCTTTCCGGATCACCTCATGGGCGATCGCGTCCGCATCAATGATATATGCTCCCTTCTCTGCCAGCATGCGGGCCACCGTGCTTTTGCCACAGGCGATGTTCCCGGTCAGGCCAATCAAAACCGGTCGCTTCCCCATCCGATGCCCCACAAGCGCCCGGCTTCCGGTTCAGGCCGTAAGCCTGAAGAGGCAAACGTCGCGGATGCCCCTTTCTTCCATGCTGAGCCAGGGCCGCCTTCGGGCGGCCCGCCCCAGGGAAACGGTGTGGGAAAGAGGACCCCCGCCTTTGTCGATCGGAGCCGAACGGCGTGCGTTTTATGATAATGATAACGCTCTATTTGAAAGTCCGAGGATACGAATAGCGGGCCCGCCGAAGGCGCCCATGCCCTGAGATCCAGGGAGTTGGAGAGACCGTCCGAATCCCGTTAAACTTAGGTGGGAAAAGCGTTCCCGGACTGGAGAAGATGAACCCATCCGCTCATCCAAGGGGGATTCCGATGTGGAAAGCTTACTACACTCCAGTGTCCCTGGAGGAGGTTCTGAGCCTGCTGGCGGAATATGGCCACCGGGCGCGGATCATCGCCGGGGGCACCGATTTGCTCCTGGAGCTGGAAAGGGGTCAGCGCCCCGGCGTGGAGATCCTGATCGACATTACCCGGATCCCCAACCTGGATGCCATCACCATCGGCCCGGATGGGCGCCTGCATCTGGGGCCTCTGGTCACGCATAATCAGGTGGTGGCCTCCCTTCTCTGTCGTGAGCGGGCCTTCCCGCTGGCCCGGGCCTGCTGGGAAGTGGGATCTCCCCAGATCCGGAATCGGGGCACGGTGGCCGGCAACCTGATCACCGCCTCGCCGGCGAATGACACCATCGTGCCCCTGTGGGCGATGGATGCTACCGTGACCCTCCAAAGCGCGCGGGGCCGGCGCACCCTCTCCTTCGAGGAGTTTTACCAGGGGGTCCGCCGGACCGCCATGGCCCCCGATGAGATGCTGGTGGATATCGCGTTGGAGCCCCTGAAGCCGAACGAGCGAGGAACTTTCCTCAAGCTCGGATTGCGCCGGTTTCAGGCGATTTCCGTGGTCAGCGTCGCCGCTGTCGTCGCTCTGGAGGGTGACCGGGTAGCCCGGGCCCGGATCGCCCTGGGGGCGGTGGCGCCGACCATTGTCCGGGCCCGGGAGGCGGAGGCGTTCCTGCAGGGGCAACGCTTGACCGAGGACGTGATCGAACGGGCAGGGGAACTGGCCCAGGCCGCAGCCCGTCCCATCGATGATATCCGCGGGCCGGCCTGGTATCGCGCGGAGATGGTCCGGGTGCTCACCATGCGCGCCCTGCGCCAGCTGCGGGAAGGAACCGAGCGGATGGGCTTTCCGGAGCGCCCGGTGCTGCTCTGGAGGCGCCCCGACGGGCAGCCCCGCCCCTGGCTCTCCATCCCCCCCGAGCTCATCACCTGGAACGGTCGGGTTCGTCATCTGGCGGAGGGCCCTGAGCCGATCGTTACCACGGTCAACGGGCGTCGCTATGTGGTGCATGGCGCCAGCGACAAGACCCTCCTGCGCATGCTGCGGGAGGATCTGCGGCTGGTGGGCACGAAGGAGGGATGCGCCGAGGGAGAATGCGGCGCGTGCACCGTGATCCTGGACGGCATGGCGGTCATGTCCTGCTTGGTCCCGGCGCCCCGGGCCCACGGGGCGGAGATCGTGACCGTGGAAGGCGTGGCGGCCGGGGAGAGCCTTCACCCGCTGCAGGCCGCTTTCATCCGCCAGGGAGCCGTCCAGTGCGGATACTGCACGCCAGGCTTTATCATGTCCGGCGTCGTGTTGCTGGACGAAGTACCCCAACCCACGCCGGAGGAGATCCGTCAGGCTTTTGCGGGGAATCTCTGCCGGTGCACCGGCTATTACAGCATCATCCGCGCGGTGGAAGAAGCCGCCGGCGGGAGGGGCTCAACGTTCCGGAAGGAGCCGGAGACCCGCTGAGCGCTTTCCATGCTTTACCATGACTACGCGCCTCCCGGCGCGATCGGATGAGCTCTTCAGCGGAGGAATCCAGCTATGGCCATCGGGATCTCCATCCCGCGGATAGACGCCGAAGGAAAGGTTACGGGTCGGACTCCCTATCCGGGAGATCTGGATCTGCCCGGACAGCTATTCCTGAAGGTGAAATGGGCGGGTCGGGCCCCGGCCCGGATCCGGCGGATCGATACGCGCCGGGCGGAGGCATTGCCGGGCGTGGCGGCGGTGTTCACCGCGAAGGATGTGCCGGTGAACGAATACGGCCTGATTTACTTTGATCAACCGGTGATCTGTGGCCCGGGGAGCAAGCCGGGCGCGGATGTGGTTCGCTACGAGGGGGATGTGGTCGCCCTGGTGGCGGCGGAGAGCGAGAAGATCGCGACCCGGGCGGTCGATCTCATCGAGGTGGAATACGAGGATCTCCCCGGCGTCTATGATCCCGAGGAGGCCCTGCGCCCGGGCGCCCCCCAGGTTCACCCGGATTATCCGGGGAACTTGCTGTGCCATTATCGGATCCGCCAGGGGGATGTGGAGGCGGCCTTCCGGGAGGCGGCGGTGATCGTGGAGGGAACTTACCGGACGCCGTTCCAGGAACATGCCTACCTCCAGCCGGAGGCAGGGATTGCCTATATCGATGAGGAGGGACGCATCACGGTGGTGACCGCTGGGCAGTGGGCCCACGAGGATCGCCATCAGATCGCCCATGCCCTGGGGCTCCCCGAGGATCGGATCCGGGTGATCTATGCAGCGATCGGCGGAGCCTTCGGCGGCCGGGAGGATATGTCGGTGCAGATCCTCCTGGCCCTGGCAGCGTGGAAGCTGGGCCGCCCGGTGAAGATTCTCTGGAGCCGCGAGGAATCCATCATCGGCCATCACAAGCGCCACCCGGTGGTGGCCCGGGTGCGCTGGGCGGCGGATCGGGAGGGGCGATTGCTGGCGGTGGAGGCCGATGTGATCGCCGACGTCGGCGCCTACGCGTATACCTCCACCAAGGTCCTGGGCAACATCACCATGTCGATCTGCGGCCCCTATGAGGTCCCCAACGTTCGGGCCGATATCCGGGGGGCGCTCACGAACAATCCTCCGACCGGGGCGATGCGAGGCTTCGGAGCGCCTCAAGCCCTCTTCATCGCGGAGACCCAGATGAACAAACTCGCCCAGGCCCTGGGGATGGATCCGGTCGAGATCCGCCTGAAAAACGCATGGCGCGAGGGCTCCCGCATGCCCACCGGCGGGATGGTCCCGGAGGGGGTGAGCCTTCCCGAAGTCATCCAAGCATGCGCTCGGGCGGCCGGCTGGCGCCAGACAGTGGGCGGCTGGATCCGGCCAGAGGCGCCCTCCTCGACGGATCCGACGAAACGATACGGCTGGGGGTTCGCCTGCGGTTTCAAGAACATCGCCTACAGCTTCGGCTTCCCGGAGCATTGCTGGGCCCGCGTGGAGCTGCACGGCGACGCCCATATCGAGAAGGCCATCGTCTTCCACGCCGGCGCCGACGTGGGACAGGGAGCCCATACGGTGATGATCCAGATGGCGGCCGAGGCCCTCGGGGTGCCGCCGGAGCGGATTGAGCTCCGCGCCTCGGATACCGCGTTCACGGAGAGCTCGGGAAGCTCCTCCGCCTCCCGCATGACCTTTATGGCGGGCCACGCCATCCGGGGCGCAGCGGAACGGGCCCTGGCCGCATGGCGCAACGAAGAGCGCCCGGCCGTCGGTGAATTCACCTACCGGCCGGTGCGCACCTTCCCCTTTGATCCAGAGACCGGCTTCTCCGAACGCCCCAACGTGACCTACGGCTACGTCGCCGAGGCGGTCCTCGTCGAGGTCGACATGGAGACCGGTCATGTGCGCCCGGTGAAGGTGATCTGCGCGGATGATGTGGGGCGGGCGGTGAACCCGATCAACGTCAGGGGTCAGATCGAGGGCGGGGTCGTGCAGGCCGTCGGCTACGCCATCACGGAGAACTTCATCGTGCAGCAGGGTCGTATCCTCACCCGCCACCTCAGCACCTATCTGATCCCCGGGATCTACGATATTCCCGAGGAGATCGAAAGCCTGATCCTGGAGCATCCGGACCCATTGGGCCCATGGGGGGTCAGGGGGATGGCCGAGATGCCCTTCCTCCCGCTGGCCCCTGCCCTCATCGCCGCCGTTCACGATGCCACGGGCGTCTGGTTCGAGGCGTTCCCGTTGACACCGGATCGGGTCTATGCGGGGTTGTATCCTGATCGGGTGAAAGGAACAGCCATCCGCAAAGAGGGGCCCGAACAGGCCCCCTGAACGGAAGCCATGCGGCTGGCCCCTTCATGGGGGAAGAAATCTTCCCGCCTTCCCGGGTGGAGCCCGGCGGCGGCCCGGCCCGGAAAGAGATCCCAGGCTCTTCCATGGTCTCTGGAAGGCCCGTGATTTCTCTCACTGATGTCATCCAGAGGGAAGAAGAGAGAAGGGGGAGATCCGCTTCTTCCTTCCTCTGGAGAGGATTTTCAGCGAGCAGATCCCGATGGCTCTGGAGATCGCTGTCCTGGCCGCCAGCGCGGCCTATGCCGGTGGCGTTTTCCCTTACGAAGAACCCGAGGGCCCGGATGGTCATCTCCGGCCCGGGCACCTCGTGCTGGTGCCGTTCGGGCGAAGCGGGCGGCCCGAGCCGGGGATTGTGCTGCGCCGGATCCCCGGCAAGAGCTTCACCCGTCCCCAGAAGGGCGACCGGGTGGAGAACGGCCGCGCCCGGAAAGCGGTGCTGCGCTGTCTGGAAGAGGACCCTATTCTGGACCCCCCGCGCCTGGAATGGGCCGCCTGGCTGAGCCGGACGTATCTGGCCCCGATCAATGAGTGCCTCCGCCTGATGATCCCCTCCGGCCTGATCCCCCGTCGAAAGCCGGTCTATGAGCGGATCTCCGGCCCCACGGGCGGGGAGCTGGAACAGGCGGTGGCGGTCTCGTTCGCGGAACATGTTCTGCTCACCGCGCTGACGGAGGGGCCGCTGACCCATAGCGAGGCGCACGCCGTCCTGCGGGATTTCCCCCTGGCGGAACGGCGACGCGCGCTCCAGCGCTTGCTCCAGCGGGGATGGATCCGGCGGGGCTGGCGAATCGGCGAACGCCGTCCTCCGATGCTCCGCTGGGTTCGCTTGAAGACCATGCCGGATCCGACCTTCCGCCTGGGACGCCATCGGGCGGTGGTCGAACGGCGGCGACGGCTGCTGGAACGCCTCGAGGAGACCGCGCGGCCGCTGCCCGCCGACTGGCTGCAGGCGGAGACCGGCTGCCGCGCGTATGATCTGCAACAGCTGGCCCGCTGGGGCTTCCTGGAGCTCTTCGAACAGCCAGCGTGGGAAACCTTCGATCCTTACCCGGTGCCGGAGGAGCCGCCGAATCTGACCCCCGACCAGGCGCTGGCATGGCGATCGATCGCCCGAGCCCTGGAGGCCGGTCGGTTCCATGCCTTCCTGCTCCATGGGATCACCGGCAGCGGGAAAACCGAGCTCTACCTGCGGGCTGTGGCGGAGACCTTGCGTCGGGGGAAGGGGGCGATCGTCCTGGTGCCGGAACTGGCCTTGACCCCTCAGACGGCGCGCCGCTTTGAAGCGCGCTTCCCGGGCCAGGTCGTCCTCTGGACCGGCGGGCTGTCTCCGGCTCAGGAACGGGCTTTGTGGGAGCGGGTGCGTCGTCGCCAGGCCCGGGTGATCGTGGGCACTCGCTCCGCCCTTTTCGTTCCCATCCCCGATCTGGGGTTGATCGTCATCGATGAGGCCCATGATCCGAGCTACAAGCAGGACATCGAGCCCCAGATCCCCTATCTTCTGCCCGCCTACCATGCGGTGGACGCCGCGCTGGCCCTGGCCCGCCTGGTGGAGGCGGTGGTCATCCTGGGCACCGCAACGCCCGGGGTAGAGCTGCGCCATCTGGCAGAGCGGGGCATGCTCGAGGAATTGAGCCTCCCCCGTCGCCTGCGCGGATATCGCCAGCGGCTGATGGAGCAGGCCCGGCAATTCGGGGCCTCCCTCGATCGGTTCGTGGAGGTGGAGACCGAAGCCCTGGAAAGCGGCCTGCCCCCGGTTGAGGTGGTGGATATGCGGCAGGAGCTGAAAGCCGGGAACACCGGGATCTTCAGCCGGGCGCTGGAGAAAGCCCTCGATCAGGTGCTCCGCCGCGGACAGCAGGCGATCCTGTTCCTGAACCGGCGGGGGGCCGCGCCCTTTCTGTTCTGCCGGGATTGCGGGCATCTGATCCGATGCGCCCGCTGTGATCTTCCCCTCGCGGAGCACCATCACCCCACCCGCTGGGTCTGTCATCACTGCGGCGCCGTGGAGAAACCAGCCGCTCGCTGCCCTCGATGCGGGTCCCGCCGGCTGAAGGGCATGGGCATCGGCACGCAGGCCGTGGAGGAGGCCGTCCGGAAGCGCTGGCCCGAAGCCCGGGTGCTGCGCTGGGATCTGGACGCCGCCCCGACCCGCGCCGCCCATGCGCTCATCTGGCAGCGTTTCGCCGACGGGGAGGCCGATGTCCTGATCGGAACCCAGGTGCTGACCAAGGGGCTGGATCTGCCGCTGGTGACCCTGGTCGGGGTGATCCTGGCCGACGTGGGGTTAGGGCTGCCGGATTTCCGGGCCGCCGAGCGGACCTTCCAGTCGCTGATCCAGGTGGCCGGCCGGGCCGGGCGGGGGCTCTTCGGCGGACGGGTGATCCTCCAGACCTACCGGCCGGATCATCCGGCGATTGCCGCAGCGGCGCGTTATGATTTAGAATGGTTCTATCGGAAAGAGCTGGCCTTCCGGAAGGCCCACGGATACCCTCCCTTCCAACGCCTGGTCCGCCTGCTTTACTGGCATGCGGATCCGGAGCGGGCCCGGGAGGCGGCGGAGCGGATGGGGGAGGCCCTGCGCCATCACCTGGAACGGAAAGGGGCCCCCCCCACCGCGATGATCGGCCCGGCCCCCTGCTACTTCAGCCGCCTGCGGGGGCTTTACCGGTGGCAGATCCTCCTCCGGGGTCCTGACCCGGTGGCCTGGCTTCGGGATTTCCCGCTGCCGCCGGACTGGCGGGTGGACGTGGATCCCCTGGATGTCCTGTGATCGGAACTCTCGGAAATCCGGAGCGTGGACGATGCCCGGGGCCTTCGCATCCCGCAAACGCTACCATCTGATCACGCTGGGCTGCGCGAAGAACGTGGTGGACTCCGCCAGCATGGCCCAGTTGCTGGAGGACGCCGGATATGAGTCCGTGGATCGCCCGGCCCGAGCGGACGTGCTCATTGTGAACACCTGCGGCTTCATCGAAGCGGCCCGGCAGGAATCCCTCCAGGTATTGCGGGAGCTGGCGGCCCGGAAGAAGAAAGGGCAGCTGCTCATCGCCGCCGGATGCCTCGCCCAGCGGTGGGGAGCCCGCCTGGTGGAGGAGGTGCCCGGGATCGACGGGGTCATCGGCACCCGGCGCTGGATGGATATCCTGGAGTTCATCGAGCGGCTGCGGGGGCGCATGATCCCCGAGCCCCTCTTCCATATCCCGGAGGGTGGGCCGATCCAGCGAGAGGAGCGCGGCGTGTTGCGCGCTGCGGTCCAGGGGGCCAGCGCTTATCTGAAGATCGCCGACGGCTGCCGTCGCCCATGCGCCTTCTGCGCCATCCCCCTCATCAAAGGCCCCGCTGTCAGCCGTCCGCCGGAGGTCATCCGGGCGGAGGCCCGTCGCCTGGTGGATCAGGGGGTGCGGGAGCTCATCCTCATCGCCCAGGACACCACGGATTATGGCCACGATCTGGGGATGCGGGATGGGCTGCCCACCCTGATCGAGGGCCTGGCCCAGCGGGTTCCCGAAGTGAAATGGATCCGCCTCATGTATGCCTACCCGGGCGCCGTCTCCGATCGCCTGATCGAAGTGATGGCCCGCTATCCCCAGGTGGCCCATTATCTGGATCTGCCGCTGCAGCACGGCCATCCCGCAGTCCTGCGCCGGATGCGCCGTCCGGCGAACATCGAGTGGGTCTATCGCACCATCGAGAAGCTCCGGAAGGCCATGCCCGATATCGCGATCCGCACGACCTTCATCGTGGGCTATCCCGGGGAGACCGAGGAGGAATTCGAGGCGCTGATCCGGTTCATTCAGGACCTGGAGTTCGATCGCGTCGGGTGTTTTACGTATTCTTACGAGCCGGAGACGCCCTCGGCCCGGCAACCCGGCCATCTCCCGGAGGAAGTCAAACAGGAACGCTATGAACGGCTGATGGCGGCTCAGCAGCCGATCTCCCTCCGCAAGAACCAGGCGCTGGTCGGGAAAACCCTGGAGGTGCTGATCGAGGGGACGGGAGACGGCCTGAGCGTGGGGCGGACGTATCGGGATGCCCCGGAAATCGATGGCCTGGTGCTGGTGGAAGGGGAATGGCCCGTGGGCCAGTTCCTCCCGGTGCGGATTACCGGGGCGATGACCTATGACCTCATCGGCGTGGTGGAAACTACCTCTCCTCGGGATCGGGGAACTCCCGCTCGAATTCCTCTCACCCCTTCCCCCCTCTCACGACATCCATCCCCATGAAACCCTTACGAGGGGCCGGGGCGATCGCCCCGGTCCCCAGGCTTTCAAGCTGACTCCTGTGGCCAGTCGATCCAACCGTCCTGAATCACTACGAGAGGCCGCCCCTCCCGACGCAGCCCTTCCGCCCGCTCCACATCCCCCGGTCTACCCCCCACAAGACCTCCAGGGCCAGTGGAGCAAGCCCTCGGGCCGCCGCTTCAGATTACCCCATCCACCCGCCGTGCCTCCTCGTATTCCTCCGGCGTGATCCACCCGGCGTCCAGCGCGCTCCCCAGCACCTGCACCTGGCGGAAATCCCAACGGCCGAAGTAGGCCGCCGCCCGCTTCCGATATGCGCGGTGAAAGGGGTTGCCTCACCCAGAATACCCTCCACCCCCTCGTCTACCGGCACGTCGAGAGGGATGTCCAGGACAGCGTCAGCGTATGGCTGGGTGGAACTGAGTCGGGGTTAGGGATAGCATCCTCGTCGGTGTGGCCGGGGCAGGTGGCGATGCTGTAGCTACCGAGGCGAGCAACGGGATACGGACGGCCCCCTCTGGGTGCGGCGGGCCCGTCCACCAGTCAAAGAGGCTGTCCCACTCTACATGACCATAATAGCCGAACCACTCGGGGGCAGGTGTCAGTTCGTCCACCACTTTCTGCGGTTCGCCCCCTTCGGTAGATACCAGCCATAACGATGCTCGTCCTTCCCTATTCAGCCGAGCAAAAAGGATGCGGCTTCCGTCAACTGACCACAGCGGGCGCTCATCACGGTAGGCTGGATCGTCTGTGAGACGATGATGCGACTGGCCCTCCACGTCCACCAACCAGATGCGCCGCTGCATCATCGCTTCGCGGGCCGGCTCCCCACCGGCCACTCCTTCTGCCGACGGCATGCTCACATAAGCGAGGGCTCGACCGTCCGGCGACCACGCCGGCGAAGCGACTGCTTCCTCAGAAGGAGAAAGGGGGATCTGTTCGCCTGTGGTGACGCGAATGATGTAAAGCCGCTTGCCCAGCCAGCTCTCACGGCCACTGCCGGCGACGACCGCGATCCAATCTGTCGCCATGGGGTGGGGAACGACGAAGTCCTCATAGACCAGTGTGGTTACAAGGCTTTGGGGCGGACCGCCGTCAAGGGGAAGACTCCACAACGGAGCGCCATCGGCCAGCAAAGAGCGCCGAGCCATCAGAGACCCATCCGGCCAGAATGGGCTCATACGTTTCAGTGTCCACATTGAGGAGTTGTGTGGCCTCACGCCCATCAGCACGGATGCGCCACAAGCTCGCATATCGCACGCTCTGCTGGTTTCTTGCTGGAGAGTTATATACTCGTATGCTAACCACTCCCCATTCGGACTCCAGGCAAAATGCACCACACCGGTGTGCGTTTGACCTCCTGCCCCTGACACAAGTTGCTGCTCATCTCCCCCACCCGCGCTGGCGACCACCAGAGCTCCATCAGGGGCAACATAGGCCAACCGGTCATCGGTGGGTGCCCATGCGAAAGCGCCCACGGCCCTGCCTTGGTTCAGCGGATAAGCAGCCCCGCTGTCGGCGCGCATCACCCAGACCTGATAATCGCCCTTGCGAAAGGCGATCCACCGACCCGAAGGGGACCAACGTGGCTCCCGGTTGCGGCCATCCGAGGTTAGACGCCGTGGCTGACCGTCCGGCAGGTCCTTAACCCACAGGTCACCACCCTGAATATAGGCCAGCCGGCCCAAGCCTGGCCCAGGCGTGGGGGAGCGGGCCACTTGAGCCGTGGCCGTGGCCTCGGCCGGAGTCATCACACGGGTTTTGATGGAAAAGGTGCCACAGCCAAGCAAGAAGTGCGTAAGCAACGCCAAGAAGAGAAGGTGTCTTTTCAACATGGTGTTAAGCCGCTGCCGGCTTTCGAATTTTATTAAGGCTGCCGAGTTGGCACGAGTTGGGGATAAGGCCAATATGGGCTCTTGGCTTCTACAATCCTCTCGACTTCTCGACCATCCTCAGTAACAAAATGCAACGTGAGCGGAACTTGCTGATCAGGCCTGGGGAACTGGATAAACCAGACGCCCTTCTCAACCGGCTCTACGATAATGTAGTAGTCGGCACCTACACGTTTGATGCTCTTCACCCGATGTAACAACACCCAGACTTCTGCTTTCTGAAGCTTCAGTATAGCATCCTGACGCTCAGGGTCGACGCACCGACTTCGCACATTTCCTTCAAGCGTCCAAAGCCCCGAAAGGTTGATGAGGTCGTATTCGTCGCTGGCATTACCGTAGACTACGAAGAAATTGTGGGTCCAGGGATACTGGGTGACCTTCTCATCGCCACCTGCGTACCGCCCAGAGTTCCCCCATTTTGCCTTTTGTTCCCCTTCGGTGGGTCGGGTCCAGGCGCTGGACTCGCCACAAATCTCAAACGGTATTTGCTCCCCCTGGACAGCAATCTTCGATATGCTTGCTTCGTTTGCAGTTGTTTCTTGGGGCGCTGACGCTGGCGCTGCACAGGCGACTCGTAATACAATCGCTAACGGCATAATTGAGAGCATACGTATCCGCTTCATCCCGCTCCCCTTTCCAGGTCGCTGTCCTTATGATTTGCCTCCCGGCTTCCTCCACAAAAATACAGGCTCAATACAATTCAGCTATTTTTGTTTTACTGCGTCCCATGTTTCACTGTGTTTCACACCAATGTCCATTCGAAAACAGCATGTTTCGATCCTGAAACATCACTTCTCTTTCGCCAGCGGCAACCACACCCGCACCACAGTGCCCTGACCTTCCCGGCTCCGCACGGCTACCTTCCCCCTGTGTAACGTTACGATGCGTTCCACCAGGGCCAACCCCAACCCGCTGCCGGGCACTTCCCGCGCGTTGCGCCCCCGGTACAGCTCCTCAAAAATGTGGGGCAACTCATCTGCTGGGATGCCCGGCCCCGTGTCTGCCACCTCCACCACCGCCCAATCCCCGTCCTCCACCACCCGCACCTCTACCCGATCACCTGCCCGCGTAAACTTCAGGGCGTTGTCCAACACGTTGCGAAAGGCCACGACCAGCAGCTCGTGATCCCCAAGCACGGGGCCGACAGACCAGGGGACTTGCTGGATGTGCATGTCCACTTTCCGGCCTTGCTCCCCGGCCTCCCCACAAACGAGGGTTAAGGCCTCTTCCAGAACCGCTTGCAGGTCGACGCGCGCCGGTTCGCTGGTGGCATCCTCCAGTTCCGTCAGCCACCGGAGGCCGGCCACAAACGCCTCCAGCCGTCCCACCTGTTCCGCGAGCCGCGCCAGCCTTTCGGCTTCATTAGGGGACCGATCGGCTAAGGGCTGTAAGTTGGCCAATCCCACGCGCAGGATGGCTAATGGGTTCTTGAGTTCGTGGTCCAGCCGGCGCAGAAAGCGGCGGTGGGCGGCCACCTGGGCGGCACGGGCGGCGGCTTCGGCTGCCGTGATGCGGCGGCGCAGCCACGCGCGCCAAGCCCACCCAACCCCCCATGTCAAGCTCACAAACCCACCGATGCCGACGGCCAGTGCGGCAGCGTCTACCACAAAGGTGCTAACCAACACCCGATTGGGCAACAGGCCGCGGGCCAACAGGACGGAAAGGAGCAGACCGAGGAGGAAAGGGGCGATCGTCACCACTATGCGCACACTGCGTCTCACGGGATGCCCTCCACATCGCCGATGAACCGGTAGCCGTATCCGACAACCGTCTCGATGTAGCGAGGGGATTCCGGATCGTCGTCCAGTGCCTTGCGGATCTCAGCGATCCGGATGTCCACCGCGCGCGGGCCAACGGGGTAGGCCCACCCCCACACCTGGTCCAGGAGGTGTTCCCGGGTCAAGACCTCGCCCGCGTGCAGCATCAGGAACTCAAGGAGAGCGAAGGCCCGCGGGGTGAGGGCGAGCCCCACCCCTGCGCGCCACGCCTTTCGAGCCTGCCGGTCCAGCACCAACTCCCCACACCGCAGGCGGCGAGCCGTCAAAGGGGGTTTACCCGGCCGGGCACGGCGCAACACGGCCTGGATGCGCGCCACCAGCTCCATCGGCTCAAAGGGCTTGTTCAGGTAATCGTCGGCCCCCTCCTGGAGGCTGAACGCCCGCTCCGCGGGCGTGCCCACCCGGGTCAGAAGGATGACCGGCGTCCAATCACCGGCCTGTCGCAACCGGCGGAGCACTTCCCGGCCATCCAGGCGGGGCATGAGCACATCCAACACGACCAGATCCGGCCGCTCCTCGGCAATGCGGCGGAGGGCCTCTTCCCCGTGACGTGCCGTGAGCACGCAGAACCCGAAGCGTTCCAGCAGAGATGTGAGTTCGGCCAACAGGTCTGGTTCATCATCGACCAGCAGGATACGGGGCCTGTGCGAGGTCCTGGGTTTCCCCCCGTTGGCTGAGGCGGGCAACACGCTCTCACTTTCCACTTCACACCCTTATTGTATTGAACCATAGCCACGCCGTCGAACGGCGGGGACCGCAGCGTATCCATGGCCACACACAGGAAGCATCAGAAAAAACAAGGAAGAGCAAAGAGCAGGCAAGCGGGACTTTACATGCATCCCCACTGCCTTCTTCGCCCCGAGAGGCATAAACAGCGGAATTTTGGCCAAACTCCCGCCTCGCATTAAACTGAATATCCCCACGGAGGGGAAAATGGAAGAGGTGAGCTGGCCATGGGCGGCCCCCGCTTGCGCTATCTGATCCTGGACCTGGACGATACGCTGTATCCCCGCCGCTCCGGGTTAATGGATCTCATCAGTGAGCGGATCGGCCGCTACATGGTGGAGCGCCTGGGATTTCCCCCTGCCGAGGCGGAAGCGCTGCGGCAGCGCTATTACGCCCAGTATGGGACCACCCTGCGGGGGCTGATGGAGGAACATTCGATCGACCCCGAGGATTATCTCGCTTATGTCCACGATGTGCCGCTCGAGGCCTATATCCAGCCCAACTCCGCCCTGGATCGGATGCTGGGCCGGATCCCTCTGACGAAGGTGATCTTCACGAACGCCAGCGAGGAGCATGCGCGGCGGGTGATCGAGCGTCTGGGGATCGCCCATCACTTCCCGATCATCCTGGATGTGCGTCGTCTGGAATATTACAATAAGCCGGACCCCGAGGCTTACCGGCGGATCCTCCAGCACCTGCGGGCCCAGGGGCCGGAGTGCATCTTCGTGGATGACTCGGCTCGCAACCTCCGCCCGGCGCGAGCGCTGGGGATGATCACCATCCTCGTGGATGGCCAGCCGGAGGAGGGGGTGGATTTCCACGTCCCGGACATCCTGAGCATCGAGCCGGTGATCCGGCGCCTGCTCCTGGAGCGCAACGGAGATGTGAAAGACGATTCCGCATGACCCCGCCCCGGGGTCGAGCCGCTTCATTCGCCTCCCTCACCCCGGGCTTTCTCCAGATGGCGTAGCCACGCGCGGCCCTGCCGCGCAGCCCCCCAATCGACCAGGCGGGGCAGCGCCCGGTTGATCCAGATCGCCGGGACGTAGCGGGCGGGGATCACGATCTCGGGCACCGGCCGGCGCAATGCCCGGGCGATCGCCCGGGCGACCGCCTCGGGGTTCAGCCCCCCGGGCACCTCACCGGGATCCACCGCCAGCCCGCTGGCGGCCCGTCCGAACTCCGTGCGAACCGGCCCCGGGCTGATCACGGTGACGTGAATGCCGTGCGGCTCCAGCTCACGTCGCAACCCCTCACTGAATCCCACCACGGCAAACTTCGTGGCGGAATAGACCGTGAGGGGCGGGGTGGAGATATGTCCGGCGACGGAGGCGACGTTGATGATATGACCGCGCCCCAGCCGCCGCATGCCCGGCAACACCAGCTGCACCAGATGGATCATCGCCAGGATATTCACCTGGAACATCCGCTCGATCACTTCCCAGGGGGTCTGGGCCACGGTCCCGTAGTAGCCGAAGCCCGCGTTATTAATCAGCACCTCCACCGGGCCCCATGCCTCCTCCACCTGACGCACCAGGGCCTGACGGTCCGAGAAGCTGGCCAGGTCCGCCGGGATCACCAGGGCGGCACCGCCCTGAGCGCGGATCTCCTGAGCCAGGGCCTCCAGGCGATCCCGGCGCCGGGCGGTTAGGACCACGCGCATGCCCTGGCGGGCCAGCCACCGAGCGGTGGCCGCCCCAATTCCACTGCTTGCCCCCGTGATCAGAACGGTCTGCTCTCCCATATGCCTCTCCCAGGATGGAACTCGGCTGCACCCTCTCGCCCTGTGATAAGTTTAGAATACAAGCACGCTCGGATTCTGGAAAATCGGATGTTGTTGACGATCCCAGGAAGTCCTCTTAAAATGCGTGCCGTGAGCCATGATCCCATCAGACCCGTGGAACACCCGCCTGGGATCGGGAATTTCCAAGGAGATCACGTCCGCCCATGCAACGGGATCGAATTACAGATGACATTTATGTCCTTACCAGCGACCGGTATGCCCAGGTGAACGCGGGGGTGGTTCTCGCCTCCGAGGGGGTCGTGGTGATCGATACCCTTCCATTTCCCGAGGAAACGCGGGAAATCCTCAGGCTATTGGAGAAAGAAGCCGCGGGGCGTCCGATCTACCTGGTCCTCACCCATTATCACACGGATCACACCTTTGGCGCGTGCTTCTTTTCGAACGCGATCGCCATCGCCCACACCCTTTGCCGAAAGCGCCTGGAAGAACATGGGGAACAAGCCCTTCAGGAGGCGAAAGCGCAGGACCCTGCCTTTGCTCCGTTGAGCCTTCGTCTTCCTGAGGTCGTCGTGGAAGAAGGCGATCTCCTGCTGCGCCTGGGGAACAAAACGCTGCAGCTGTTCCACGCGCCCGGTCACTCCCCGGATGGGCTGGCCGTCTATGTTCGCGAGGATCGAATTCTTTTCACCGGGGATGTCATGATGCCCATCCCTTACATCGTGGATGGCGATGTCGAGCAGACCATCGCCACCCTTCAGCGCTTCCGGGAGCTTCAGATCGAGACCATGGTCCCCGGCCACGGTGAGCCGATCCTTCGGGGGGAGGTGCTGGACGCGATTCAGGCCAACATCAATTACCTGAACACAATTGTGCGCGAGGTTCGGCGCTACCTCCAGCAGGGGAAGCCCCGGGAGGCGCTGCGAGAACTGGATGTGGAAAGCTGTGGGATCCCCCGCATTGCCCTGAACGGCCTGGCCCCACAGCTGCACCACCGCAACCTGATCGCGCTGTATCAGCGCCTCAGCCCAGAGGTCCGACCTGCCTCCAGGGCGCGGGCAACCAAAACCTCCTCACGCTCCTCCAGGGCCACATGAGCGTCTGGGAACGGGCCCGACGACGCGGCCGCTTTCTGGAGCTGATTCTGGAAGATAAGCGGGAGGAGCTAACGCGACGACGTCGCGTGCTGGATGAAGGGGCCTTGCGCCTGCAAACCCGCCTCTGGCCCGCCCCCATTCCCCTTCGAACCGTCCTTCCCGATCCCCAGGGCCGGCTCCGACCCGTGGTCGCCCTGATGCGAGCTGCCCCCTTCCATGGACTGTTACGCCCCTCTTATGATCCGGTCCGCCTCGCTCTCTCCCTGGCGACTCGTGGGGTCGCCGCCCTGGTGGTCATGACCGACGCGCGTTACTATCAGGGCCGCCTGGAACATCTGGCAGCGGTGAAACAGGCCCTGCTCCGCCGACGGCTGAACATCCCGGTGATCCGCCACGATTTTTTCCTCGATCCCTTCCAGGTGCTGGAGGCCCGGGCCTTCGGGGCCGACGCCATCTGGATCAGCATGGGCATGCTGAGCCCCTCCGGCCTTCGAGCCCTTCTGGAGGCCGCCGCGGAATGCGGCCTGGAGGTCCTGGCGGAGGTTCGCACCGAGGCTGAAGTGGAAGCCGCCCGGGCGGCCGGCCTGGATGCCCTCATCGTCCAGCGGCGAGACTGGCGGACCTTTGAGGTGGATCCCACGCTGCCTGCTCGGCTGCGTCCACTGCTCCCCAGGGAAGCCATTCAGATCGTCGCCGGAGGGATCTCCACCCGTCAGCAGATCGAGGAAATCCAGACGCTGGGCTTTCACGCGGTGATTTTAGAGGAAACCTTCCTGAGCGCTCGGGATCCCATGACCCGCTTGAGCGAGGTGGGCTTCGGATCCTGAACAGAGCTTCCATAGAGGAGAAAAATATTCTTTGGGTAGAGGCGTCTGCAGCGCCCCGATTTCCCCAAAAGGACACTCTTCTTCCCGCATGAGCTGGCCATGCGGAGCACCCTTTCCAAACCGCCGGCTCCCGAGACGATGCAACGGCTACCTCGCGCGTTCTTCGAGCGGCCCACCTTAGAGGTCGCCCGGGATCTCCTGGGGCGACGCCTCGTGCATCTGGTCCGTGGGCGTCGGATCTCGGGGCGCATTGTGGAAGTGGAGGCTTATATTGGAGAGGATGACCAGGCCTCCCATGCCGCCGTCGGTCGCACCGCTCGCAATGCGGTGATGTATGGCCCGCCCGGACATGCCTATGTCTATATGATCTACGGCCAGCACTATTGCCTGAACGTCGTCACGGAACCGGAAGGGTTCCCGGCGGCCATCCTGATCCGGGCTCTGGAGCCCGAGGAGGGGCGCTCATGGATCGCCCGTCGGCGCCCCGGGATCCCGGAGCGGGACTGGTTGCGGGGCCCCGGGCGGGTCTGCGCCGGGCTGGGCATCGACCGGAGGCTGAACGGCCACGATCTGTGCGCGCCGGATGCCCGGCTCTGGATCGAGCTCGGGGAGCCCGTTCCCGATGATCAGGTGGCCACGGGCCCCCGCGTCCGGGTACGCGGGGATCTCCTCGCCCGCACCCGACCGTGGCGGTTTTACATCCGCGATCACCCATGCGTGTCGGATTAGCGCTTCGTCCAGCTAGGATTTCAGGACACGGGGCGCCCGGATCCCTGGGTTCCGTGCGGGCAGGCCGCCGCAGCAACCCGCCCGCGCGAAAGCTCCGCCCGAAAAAGCATGAGGAGCGCGCCTGGTGGGTGGTGGCCAGCGCTTCCGCAGGGCGGTGGCACTGGCGGGACTTTTTCCAAGACCCAGCGGAGGAGGGGCGGAACTGGGGAGGGCGGGAATGGATCCGCTCACCGGTCTCATGGGCCCGGATCCGGGAGATGCGAAAGGGAGATATTGTGGTGGCCTATCAGGCCGGCGAGGGGATCATCGGCCTGGCCCGACTGGCCTCGGATGGCTACCCGGAGGTCGAAGGGGGGCCTTATGATACCTTCGACCTGGCCCCCACGCCCACCGTATGGCTCCGTGAGCCCGTCCCCCTTTTCCTGGTGCGTCAGATCCCTCAGGCGCGCGCCCACTTCGAGTTCCTCCGGGTTCGCCACGGCACGGTTTTCCGGATCACCCCAGAGGGCTTTGAGGCCCTTCTGCATCTGATCCGCGCGCTGAACCCGGAGCAGGCTCCGGAGCTCCAGACGTTCCTGGAGAAGCGTAACCAGTGAGATCTTCCTCACCGACGTGAATCAGTGAGCGTGCCCATCCAGAAGCGATCGAAGCAGCATCAGTTCATCCCGCAAACCCCGGGTGCAAAGGAAATGCTGTCGCACATGTTCCCGGCCCCGCTCCCCCATCGCCCGGGCTTTCTCCGGTTGGTTCAGCAACTCCAGCGCCCTCCCCGCGCACTCCTCCACGCTGCTCACCAGGAAACCCGTTTCTCCATCCAGGACCTGCAATGGAATCCCGCCGACCCGGCCCCCGACGACCGGCTTTCCTTTCCATAAAGCCTCTGTGACGGTGAGCCCAAATCCCTCCCGCAGGGATTTCTGGATGACCACATCCGCAACCCGCTGGAAGGCATTCACTTCCCATGCGCCCACCCCATGGAAGTTGTGCAGCACATAAAGATCCGGGTCCTCCCCTGCATGCCGCAGCGTGCGGTCATAATAAAACCATCCCTCCGGGTCATCGTGGGCCATGGATCCCACCAGGGCCAGCTGAACCTCCGGGCGCTCCTCCTTGACCAGCCGGTAGGCATCGATCACCCCCAGGGGGTCCTTCCATGGGTCGAAGCGGGAGACCTGCAGAAGCAGGGGCCGGTTCACATCCACCCCGAACCGGGCGACGATGGCCCGCGCTTCCCCCAGATCCATCGGCGCGTTTTTGGGCGAGAGGGGATCGATGGTCGGAGGGATGATCTCCACGCGAGGGACCGGGAAGCCAGGCCCCACGTATTCCGCCATGGTGAAGACTGCCGCATCGTAAACAGCAAGATAGGGGAGCAGGAACGACCAGAAAACCCGATTCGGGTTGCTGGTATCGATATGACAGCGCCAGATCCAGAACCGGGCCCCGCGGCGTTCTCGCTGCAGCGGGATGCCGACCGGTTGCGGGTCATGGATCACGATGACGTCGTAGTCCCCTGGCAGAGACATCGCGTTCTGCCGGTTCCCTTCCTTCCAGATCTCCTGCATCGGCGGGGTGAAGGCGATGTCCATCCCCTGGAGGCCGTTATGCATCGCCTTGGTGACCCGGAAGAAGGCATCGTCCCCGTGGATCACCCGCCACTCCGCCTCCAGGCCGAGATCCCGCAGCAAGGGGATATGGGTGGCCAGGATCTCGGCCACTCCCCCGCCGAAGGCGGTGGCGTTCACATGCAGCACCCGCAGGCCGCGCAGAGGCGCGACGAGCTCCCGAAGGGCCTCGATAACCTCAGCCTCCACCAGGGGGCGCAACGCTTCCAGGGATCGGGAAGGAACAGCTACAGGTTCATGCATCGCATGGTCTCCGCTCAGCGATAGAAGTTACACCGCGCGATCTCCCCCCGGCGGCTTCCAGGGTCAGGCGCTGAACAGCATAAGCCCTGCGAAATGGTGGAAAAACCATGAGCGCGCACCGCTCACTATTTCAGGGTCCACCCGATCAGGCCCCGAATGTAATAGCGCTGGAGCAGGGCGAAGACCAGGATCGGCACACTCATGGTCAGGATGGAAGCCGCGGTCAGCACGCCCCAATCGATATGATACTGGCCCCGCAGCAGGGGGATGCGCTGGGTGGCCACCAGCATATCAGGATCGTAGATCAGGATCAGGGCCATGAAGAAATCGTTCCAGGCCCAGGTCAGTTGCAAGGCAGCGGCTGAGGCCAGGCCGGGCAGGCTGAGAGGCAGCACAATCCGGGTGAAGATCTGAAACCGGCTCGCCCCATCCAGGCTGGCCGCCTCCTCGATCTCCGGCGGCAGAGTGGAAAAATAGTTCCGCAGGAAGAGGATCACCCAGGGCAGCGCCCACGCCGTGTGCACCAGGATCAGCCCGAGATAGCTGTTGATCAGCCCCAGATCCCGCAGGAACCGGAAGAGGGGGACGGCCACCATCTGCTGAGGGATCGCCATCAGGAGAACGATCGTCAGGAAGAGGGGATCCCGCAGCGGGAAGGGGAAACGAAGCAACGCGTAAGCCGCCATCGCCCCGATGAATATCGGCAGAACCGTGGCCGGGATGACCACCGCCAGGGAGTTGCGGATCCCCTGTCCGATAGGGGCGGTGGGATGGTTCCATGCTTTCAGGAAGTTATCCAGGGAGATGGTGAAGGAAGAGAACTGCCACCACCCGTGGATCAGCTCGCTCTGGGGGCGCAGAGCGCTCATCAGGATGCCGATGAAGGGGACGATCCAGATCAGGCCCACTCCCCATGCCAGCGCGTTCACCGCCAGTTCCTGTCCCCACCGCCGCATCGCGCTTCACTCCGGAGAACGTGTGGTCCGCACGAACCAGAGGCCGACGATCAGCGTGAAGAGCGTCAGCAGGGTGGCCACCGCCGCCGCCCGATGGAACTCCAGGGCCCGGAAGGCGTAGAAATACATCTGGAGGGCGAGCACCATGGTGGCCCCGCCCGGGCCACCCATCGTCGCCGTGTAGACGATGTCGAAGATCTTCAACTCCCAGAGGACCGTCATGGCCACGATCACCATGGTGACCGGGCGGAGGCTGGGGATGGTGATATACCAGAACTGCTGGAGAGGGCCCGCTCCATCCACGGCGGCGGCCTCATAGTAATCGCGTGGGATCGTCGCCAGGCCGGCGCTGTAAAGGATCATGCTGAACCCGACCCAGAGCCAGACGGACCCGAGGATCAGCGCCGGCAATGCCGTCTCCGGGTAAGCGGCCCAGCTCCGCCCCAGCTCCGTCAGCCCCACCGCCCGCAGGATCGCGGTGACGATCCCCGCGTTCTCGTCGAACAGGAAGCGAATGATCACACCCCCGACGATCATCGGCGTGACCATTCCCAGGAAGATGATGGATTTGAGGAAGGTAGCCCCCCAAGCCCGATCCAGCAACACCGCCAGGATCAGACCCAATCCGATCGTCAGCGGAAGATGGAGCAAGATCCACACCGCATTGTGGACGATGGAGCCCCAGGGGGGTGGGCCGGGCGGGAAGCCTGGGAGATTGAAGGTGTCCGGATCGGAGAGGACCTGAACGAAATTCCGCAGGCCCACAAAGGCCCCCTGCCGGTCGGTGAAGCTGAGGGCGATGGTCTGCAAGGCGGGGAGGATGATAAAAAAGAGAATGAGAAGCAGGGCTGGTGCGGTGAACCCCAGAAAACTTCCCCAGCGTCCGATTCGCTTCCACCCTCGCCATGCCCGCATGGTCCCCGGCTCCTGATCCGGATTCAGAGGGACAGGAGATGGGCGCAGACGGCGAATCGGCCTGCCCCCATTCCCTTCCCTTTGCAAAACAACCGCCGTTCGGCTCCCATCCGGGAGGCCGGATAGCCTCTCCCCGCGGCCTGAGGGGCCGCGGGGAGAGGAGAGAACACGGAGTGTCTGGAGGGGAGCTCCCCGGGAAAATCCAGAGGAGCCCGCTATCGAGTGGGGAAGCGAGCGTCCAGGGTGCGGAGCACACTATCCAGCGCCTGGGGGCGCACCCAGAGGAGCTTCAGCTGATCCCAGAACGTGCGCTGCCAATCCCCGCCCACCGTGTCATCCAGGTCCGGGACGTTCGGCCGCTCGATCTTCGCCAGGGCCTCCGCCAGGGCCCGGTCGGCCGGCGGGTAAACCTCGGGGGAGATGTCCTTGCGGCTGGCGAGCTTGCCGCCCTGTTTGGCCCGGATCTCCATCCCCTCCTTGCTGATCAGGAAGGCGACGAGCTGCTTGGCGGCCTCCACATTCTCGCTGTATTTGGGGATGAAGGCCCAGTCAGTGCCCCCCACCACCCCGCGCGCCCCAGGCAGAGTGAACACGCCCAGGTCGTTCGGGTCCTTCACCATCCCGGTCAGCCAGTTCCCCATGAAGAACAGGCCGTATTCCTCATTCCACCAGAGGTCAATGGCCTGGGTCCATTCCACCGGGTCGCTGAAGTATTTGCCGAGCAGGGGAACCAGGCGCTCGGCGAAGATGGCGCGGACCTGGGGATCGGTGAACCGGGCCTTGCCGGCGATCAGATTCTCCTGGAGCTCCGGCCCGCCGAAGGTGATCAGGAAATGCTCCACAATGTCGCTCAGCGGCCAGCCCACGCCATCGCCGCTGATGATCGCCTTCTTGATACCGGGGATCTTGGAGATCTGATCCAGGAGGGCCAGGAACTCCTCCCACGTGGCCGGCGGCTTCAGATTATGCTTCTGGAAGAAGGATTTCTTATACCAGAAGCCGGGCTTCACAAAGAGAACATAGGGGACAGCGTAAACCCGGCCATCCACAGGGGCGGGCTGGAGCACGAACTGGCTGGCCTCCTTCTGCCACACGTCCGTGAGATCCACCGCGTGATCCTTGTTCTTCCGGATCCACCAGTCCCACATGAAAATCACATCACCCGGGGCCTGCTTCGCCTCAAATTGAGGAGGCAAAATCTGCGAGAGATCCTCCGCCCGGTAGATCCGGTAGCGGATCTGAACGCCGAGCTTCTTCTCCGCCGCCTTAAGGACGGGGAGGAACTGGTCCATCTCTGCGCCCGCCCAGGGGCCGATGACGGTCAGGGTGGGGATTACCTTGGTGACCTCAACGGTCTTTTCGACCGGCACCGTCCGCTCAATGACCCGGGTCTCCACGATCCGTTCAGGAGTCGGCGTGGCGGCTGGCACACAGGCGCTGACCGCCAACATCAAAACCACCAGCACAAACCCGATACGTTTCATGCTCCACCTCCCGCGCCACAGGATTGACGGATCACCAGCCCGGTGGCCAACCGGATTGTTGCGGTCGGAGGCCTTCCCTCCTGAATCCACCGAAGTAACAGCCGGCCCGCCTCCCGCCCCAGATCCTCCGCCGGCAGGTGAACGGTGGTGAGCGGTGGATCCACGTAGGCAGAGAGAGGCACATCATCAAAGCTCACCAGAGCCAAGTCCTGGGGAACCCGCAGGCCGTGGCGGCGGATGACCTGAAGGGCACCAAAGGCGACCACATCGCTGGCCACAAAGACCGCGGTGGGAGGATCCGGAAGCTTCAGCAATCGCTCCATCGCCACCGCGCCGCTGGCCGGGGTGAAAGCCCCGAAGGCGACCAGGGTTTCATCGTAAGGCAGGCCCGCCTCCTCCAGGGCCTGACGATAGCCGAGCCAGCGCTCATAACTGGCCGTATACGATAACGGCGCGTTGGTGATCAACCCGATCCGTCGATGGCCTAACCGGACCAGATGACGCGTGGCCATGGCGGCTGCCTGCCTGTTGTCCACATCGACCGAGGGGAGCGGAGTGTTGGCCAGATGACCCAGGAGAACCACGGGCGTTTCCTGCCCCCAGCGTCCCAGCCACTCCCGATCCTCAAAGCGCGGGCCGGAGAGGATCAGCCCATCGACCCGACGCTCCTGAAGCAGGCGGGTGGTCTCCTCAGGAGCATGATGGGGGGCAAGGGGAAAGAGCAGCAGATGCAGATTCGCCTCTCGAAGGACATCGCTCAGGCCCCGCAGCACTTCCGGAAGGAACGCATCGGCGAAAACCTGATCGGGGGTCTGACGCATCACGAAGGCGATCACCTCGGAGCGCCCGCGGACCAGATGCCGGGCTCCCGCGTGGGGGCGGTAGTTCAGGCGAGCCGCCGCCTCCAGGACCCGCTGTCGGGTCTCCAGAGGGATCCGAACATCCGGGACGCCGTTCAGCACCAGCGAGACGGTGGTCCGGGAAACCCCCGCCAGGCGGGCCACATCCTCAGCTGTTGGCGATCGTCGCTTGATCATCGCATGCTAACACGCGTTAGCATCAAGATTATTTTAGTAATTCGTTTGATTTATGTCAAGAAAATCGAGGGGGGTATGCGAAAACCCGAAGATTTCCCCTGCGCTGCGATGGGACATGGGGGGAGGGGAAAGCGGAGAGGATCGGAGGGGTTTCCACAACCAAGCGGCGGGTCCATTCCAGAGGAGATCCTCCGCTTTGCGGAGGCTGGGGGAGACATTAGACTGAAGGGCAACAGAGATCAGGGGGCCAGGAGATCCTTTATTCTCCAAACCCATCGAAGTGGAAGATTCTCTGGGGAGGCGAGGCCGCCCCGGATGGGGACATCCTCGCCTGGGAAGCGGAGGGAAGCGCCATGCTCCGGGTAGAGCGGTTGCGGGTCGCCTATGGGGATGAAGTGGTCATCCCGGGGTTAAGCTTCTTCGTGGAGCCGGGCCAGGCGCTGGGATTGATCGGCCCCAATGGCGCCGGAAAGACCACGGTGCTCCGCGCCTTAAGCGGCGTGATCCCCCTTCAGGCCGGCACGATCTTCTGGGAGGACGTTCCGCTGCATACGCTTCCCCCGGAACATCGGGCGCGGTGGATCGCCGTGGTCCCTCAGGGGGCTTCGCTTCCCGAGGCCTTCACCGGGGAAGAGGTGGTCTCCTTCGGGCGCACCCCCTACCTTTCCTGGCTGTCTGCGCTTTCCGCAACGGACCGGATGCACATCGAGCAGGCGATGATCCGGACGGAAACGCAGGCCTTTGCAGAGCGGCCGGTGGGGACGCTTTCGGGAGGGGAGCGCCAGCGCCTGCTCATCGCCCGCGCTTTCGCTCAGACCCCACGCATCCTGCTGCTGGATGAGGCCTTCGCCCATCTGGATCTGAAATATCAGCTCCGGCTTCTCCAGCTGATCCGCCGGATGCTCTGGACGGAGCATATGGCGGGGGTGCTGGCGATTCACGATCTCCATCTGGCGGCTCGCTTCTGCGATCGGCTGCTGCTGCTGAAAAACGGCCGGGCACTGGCTTTCGGGCCCCCGGAGGAGGTCCTTCAGCCGGCCCTTCTGGAAGCCGCCTACGAGATCCCTATGCGCGTGGAGCGCCATCCGGAAGCCGGGTGGTTGATCTGGCCGGCTTGAGAGCCCCATCCATCCAGGCCCTCAGGAGGAGATCAACCGGGCACGGCGCCACTTCGCCCACATGGAAAGCAGGTGGACCCACACCGGGCTCAGACGGCGGGTGGGGCGGGCATGGCGTAAGGCTTGCAGGAAACCCACCGCGTCTTCAAAGGGTGGAAGGGCCGTCCACGCCCGGCCCAGCTCCCACAGGGTGTGGGCGTCGCTGCCGGAGAATCCCGGCTTGCCGAACCGCGCGGCCAGCGCCGCGGCGCAGGCATTGTCGCCCGGAAACACGCAGCGCGCGTTGAAGATCTCCACCGCGTCTACCATATGGAGCACAGCCTCGGCGACCTTCCGGCCCACCGCGGAGCCCCGCGCCCGGTCACAGGGATGGGGAAGCGCCACCACCCCGCCCTGCTCCCGGATCCGATCGATGGTTTCCATCAGGGGGAGACCTTTCGGGATCTCCCGCTCGATGAAGTAAGCGAGCACCTCCCCTTCCCGGGTGCGGATCTCCTCGCCCACGATGATCAGATCGGGCGCCCGTTCCTTCAGCCGCAACGCCCCCTGGATGGTGTTGTGATCGGTCACCGCCACGCGATCCAGGCCTTTCCGACGGCAGGCGGCGAGGAAATCCTCGAGGGAAACCAGGCTGTCCGGCGAGCAAACCGTATGGGCGTGGAGCTCAACCCGCCACATGGGATGTCTCCTGGCACCGGGCTTCGAGGAGGGCCAGCACGCGCTGGAACACTTCCTCGATATCCATCGCTGTGGTGTCCAGGACCACCGCGTCAGGGGCCGGGCGCAGCGGCGCGACTTCCCGCCCCTGATCCAGGGCGTCTCGCTGCCGCATGGTCTCCAGGACCTCCTCGAAGGATACGGCTTCTCCACGATCCCGAAGCTCCCGATAACGACGCCAGGCCCGGGTCTTTAGATCCGCGTCCAGATACAGCTTGAAATCGGCCTCGGGAAGGACCACCGTTCCGATGTCCCGCCCGACCATCACCACCCGGCCCCGCAGCCCGATCTGGCGCTGACGCTGGGTGAGGGCGCGACGGACGCCTGGATACGCGGACACCTGGGAGACCGCCGCGTCCACCTCCGGGCTTCGCAGGGCCCACGTGATATCCTCCCCCTCCACCCGCACGGTATAGGGGCGGCCATCGGCCTCGGTGGGAGGCAGGATGTCCAGGTCCAGGGTCTCGGCCAGACGGGTCAGGGCCTCTTCGTCCGTCACCGGGATGCCTCGCTGCAGGGCGGCCCAGGTCACCGCCCGATACATGACCCCGGTATCGATATAGGCATATCCGAGATGAGCAGCCAGGCGCTGAGCCAGCGTGCTCTTCCCCGAAGCCGCTGGCCCATCGATGGCGATTCGCAACGGTCGCCCCATCGCGAAGGATGCCCCCCGAGAGGATCTGTGGATCGTTCCAGGATAAGGGATATACGCTCTACCGGATTCTATTGCATCCGGATCGAGCGCGCGGCGAAAGGAGGAGAAACCATTCGGGGCAGGCGGCAGAGCTGCCTGCCCCGAATCTCCCAGAACAAGGATCAGCTGCCCAGAGCGCTTCCCTCAACAGGCCCCGCTTCGCCCTCCTCCGGGGCTTTCCGGCGGCGGGGAGCTTTCGGAAGCAACGATTGGACCACGTGCAGGGGATTCCCCTCCGGGTCATAGAACGTCCCCAGCACCATCACGCCCGGGATCTCCACCAGATCCCCGACCCGGACCCCCTGGCGCTTCAGGCGGTTGAGGACGCGCCGGGCATTGCGCACCTCAAAGAGCGCGCCCCCTCCGGCGTTCCCCCCCGGCCCCTCCGGGCTCTGATGCAGCAGGATCCGCGGCCCACGAGGCGGGCCAAATTCCACCCAGCGCCCTTCCGGATCCTCCCCGCGCACCGGCAGGCCCAGGGTCTCCCCGTAGAAGGTTTTGGCCCGCGCCAAATCCTGCACCCGATACAAGACCCCTTGAACTTTGCGCACCACTGGCATCCTGGCCTCCTTCGTGTTCCAGGTTACCTCCATTATAGCGGCATTGGCCTGTTCTAAAGAGCCATTCTGGATCGGTGGACTATCGGGAGAGCTACGGTATGATGAACCCAGATCCCCATAACCGGCGAGGAGACGAGCCGATGGCGTATCAGGATCTTCGGGATTTCCTCAACCGTCTGGAACAGGCCGGGGAGCTGGTCCGCATCCGCGCACCGGTCTCCGCCGAGCTCGAGATCACCGAGATCGCCGATCGGGTGATGAAGGGTCCACCCGCCCGCAATAAGGCCCTCCTTTTCGAAAATGTGGACGGGAAGGGGATCCCCGTCGCCATCAACCTGTTTGGGACCCGACAGCGCATGGCCTGGGCCCTGGGGGTTGAAGACCTGGAGGAGCTTCGAAAGCGGCTGGAAACGCTGCTGCGCCCGGAGCTCCCCCAGAGCCTGGGGGAGGCCTTTGAACGCCTGGGCCAGGTGCTGGGAACCCTGCGGAGCATCGGGCTGGGCCCCCGGCGGGTCTCCCGGGCGCCATGTCAGGAGGTCGTGGAGACCGAACGCCCATCCCTGGATCGGCTGCCGATCCTGAAGTGCTGGCCCAAAGATGCGGGCCGCTACATCACCCTGGGCCAGGTGATCACCCGGGATCCCCGCACCGGGAAACGCAATGTCGGGCTGTATCGCCTCCAGGTTCACGATGAGCGCACCCTGGGGGTCCACTGGCAGATCCATAAGGGCGGCGCGGAGCATGAACGGGCCGCCCGGGAAGCGGGGGCGGAGCGGATCCCCATCGCCGTGGCGCTGGGAGGGGATCCTGCCTGCATCTGGGCGGCGAGCGCGCCGCTCCCTCCGGACATCGATGAGTATCTGCTCGCCGGATGGCTTCGGGGACGGCCGGTGGAAATGGTCCCCTGCGTCACCCAACCCCTCGAAGTCCCCGCCCATGCGGAGATCATCATCGAGGGCTACATCGACCCCTGGGAACAGCGCATGGAGGGCCCCTTCGGCGATCACACCGGCTATTACACGCCGCCGGAGCCCTTCCCGGTGATGCACATCACCGCGATCACCCACCGGCGGGATCCGATCTATCCCACCACGATCGTCGGCCGCCCGCCGATGGAGGATTACTGGATGGGCAAGGCCACGGAGCGGCTCTTCCTCCCGCTGATCCGCCTGTTCCTGCCGGAGGTGGTCGATTACAACATGCCTGCGGAAGGGGTTTTCCACAACCTGGTGATCGTCAGCATCCGCAAGCGGTTCCCCGGGCACGCCCGCAAAGTGATCTTCGGCCTGTGGGGCCTGGGGCTGCTGAGCCTGGCCAAATGCATTGTGGTCGTGGATAGCTGGGTGGATGTGCACAACTTATCCGAGGTGGCATGGCAGGCGCTGGGGAATGTGGACTGGAAGCGGGATGTGGTGATTGTGGAGGGGCCGGTGGATCATCTGGATCATGCTGCGCCCTTGCGGGCGTATGGGGGAAAAATCGGCATCGACGCCACCGCCAAGGGGCCCGAGGAGGGGCATCCCCGGGGCTGGCCCGAGCGCATTGAGATGAGCCCGGAGATCCGGGCGCTGGTGAATCGACGGTGGGAAGAATACGGGCTCCCCTGAGGCCCGAGGAGACCCACCGGGTAACTCATGCGTTTAAAAAACCCGGGGGCGCAGGACGCGCCCCCGGATGCCCCTGCTTATCCTTCCACGATCAGTGCCGGCGGTGGGGTCAGCTCCTCGATCCCTTTCGGGCGGAAGACCAGCTGATCTCCCTCCAGGTCGATGATCACCGTGTCTCCCGGCCCAAACCTCCCGGCCAGCATCCCCTCGGAGAGGGCATCTTCCACCAGGTTCTGGATCACCCGGCGCAGCGGCCGCGCGCCGTATTCGGGATCGTAGCCCTTATCGGCCAGGAAGGCCTTGGCCGCCGGCGTGGCCTCGATGCGCAGACGATGCTCCTGGAGACGGGCCGCCACCTTGCCCAGCTCGAGGTCCACGATCTTCAGGATGTCCTCCCGGCTCAGCGGCCGGAAGACCACCACCTGATCTACCCGGTTCAGGAACTCAGGCCGGAAGACCTTGCGCAGCTCATTGAGAAGCTTCTCCCGCATCTCCCGGTAGCGCCGCTCCAGGTCCACCTCCTCCTGCTTCTGGGTGGGGAAGCCCAGGTGCGCCTTGCGGATGGTCTCCGCGCCGATATTGGAAGTCATGATGATGATCGTGTTGCGGAAATCCACCTTGCGGCCCCGCGCATCGGTCAGCCGGCCTTCCTCCATAATCTGGAGGAGCATATTGAACACATCCGGATGGGCCTTCTCGATCTCATCGAAAACCACGATGCAGTAAGGCCGGCGGCGGACATATTCGGTGAGCTGTCCGGCGTCCTCATAGCCCACGTAACCAGGGGGCGCTCCCACCAGGCGGGAGACGTTATGGCGCTCCATGAACTCCGACATGTCCAGCTGGAGCAGCGCGTCTTCGGAGCCGAAGAGGAACTCCGCCAGGGCCTTGGTGAGCTCTGTCTTGCCCACCCCGGTCGGCCCGAGGAAGATGAAGGAGCCGATGGGTCGGCGGGGGTCCTTGAGGCCGGCGCGGGCCCGCCGCACCGCCCGGGAGATCACGCTGATGGCCTCATCCTGCCCCACGATGCGCTTCTTGAGCTCCTCCTCCATCTGGAGCAGGCGCTGGGACTCATCCCCGGCGATGCGGCTGACCGGGATGCCCGTCCACATGGAGACCACCTCGGCGATATCCTCCGCCGTGACCCTAGGTCCCTCGTCGGTCTCGCTGCGCATCCGCAATTGCTGGAGCTGAGCCTGGAGCTCCTCCTCTCGGGCTTTGAGATCGGCCACATCTTCGTAACGGCGTTCGGCCAGGGCTTCCTCCCGCTCGCGCTGCACCGTGCGTAGCTCGGTGTATACCTTCTGAAGGCTCGGCCAGCGGGAGGCCTTATACATCCGCACGCGGGCCGCCGCCTCATCGATCAGATCGATCGCCTTGTCCGGGAGATAGCGTTCAGGGATATAGCGCGCGGATAGCCGGGCAGCCGCCTCGATCGCCTCGTCCGTGATGGTCAACTTGTGATGCTCCTCGTAGCGATGGCGGATGCCCCGCAGGATCTCGATGGTTTCTTCGATCGTGGGCTCCTCCACCACCACCGGCTGGAACCGGCGCTCGAGCGCCGCGTCGCTCTCGATGTATTTGCGATATTCATCGAAGGTCGTGGCGCCGATGCACTGGATCTCCCCCCGGGCCAGGGCCGGCTTCAGGATGTTGGCCGCATCCACGGCGCTGCCGGCCGCCCCGGCACCCACCAGCATATGCATCTCATCGATGAACAGGATGCAGTCAGCGCTCTTGAGCTCCTCCAGCACTCGCTTCAGCCGTTCCTCAAACTGGCCCCGATACATCGTCCCCGCCACCAGGGAGGCCACATCCAACTGCAGGACCCGCTTGCTGAGGAGCGGCTCGGGGACCTCGCCGGCCACGATGCGCTGGGCCAGCCCCTCCACGATGGCCGTCTTGCCCACCCCGGGCTCCCCGATCAGCGCCGGGTTGTTCTTGGTCCGGCGGGAGAGGATCTGGATCACCCGCTCGATCTCCTGTTCCCGTCCGATGACCGGATCCAGCTTCCCCTCCTCGGCCAGGGCGGTCAGGTCGATGGCCAGCTGATCGAGCAGCGGCGTCTTCGGGCGCTCCCGCCGGGGCCGGGCGGCTGCAGTCGTCTCCTGGATCGCCCGATTGGTTTCCCGCCGGATCTGCTCCAGGGACAGCCCCAGGCTCTTGAGGATATCCACCGCCATCCCGTCACCCAGGCGGACCAGCCCGAGGAGGAGATGTTCGGTGCCGATGTAATGATGCCCCATGCGTCGGGCCTCATCGACGGCCAGCTCGATCACCCGACGGATGCGGGGCGTCAGGTCGGGCTTGCTATGGGGAGTGCGGCGGCCGGGCCCCGACATCCGAAGGACCATTTCCTCCACCTTCTGCGGGGTGACGCCCAGGCGTCGGAGCACCTGGCCGGCGATGCCGTTCTCTTCCTTGACCAGGCCCAGGAGCAGGTGTTCGGTGCCGATGTACGTGTGGTTCAGGCGTTCGGCTTCCTCCTGAGCCAACGCCAGCACCCGCCTGGCCCGCTGGGTAAACCGATCCAGCTTGCTGGACACAGCGTCCTCCTTCAAACCGACTGCAGGGTTTCCAGGGGCGAACGCGCAGCCGGCTCTGATGTTAGTATAACACGTCGCCCCTTTTTCAGTTAGTTCAGGGATCCCATGGTTGACCGTTTGTCGGAGGGACAACGGGGCGCACCATGACCACCCCTCAAGGGCCATAATTCCCATCCACCGGCGTGGAATCCTCAAGCTCGATGCTTCGAGTTGAGATAGAGAAAGCGGGGCGCTGCAGGCGCCCCGCTCACCCCCTCCCCAAGCCTCCCACCGGCGATCCGGGCGATTAGGGAGATTCCCCGCTCCCCCTTTCCTCCGCTTGCAGGCGGGCCTGAGCCATCTCCCAATCCAGCATCGCGTATTCGGGGGAAGCCACGCGGCGCAAGCTGAGGGCCAGCCGCCGGTTCTCCCGATCGATCCGGATCAGACGCACCACCCGCTCTTCCCCCTCTCGAACCACCTCTTTGGGATGATGCACCCGATGCTCGGCCAGCTCAGAGATGTGAATCAGGCCCTCCACGCCCGGGAACTCCTTCAGCGCTGCGAAGGCTCCGAAATTGGTCAGCCGAGTGATCACGGCCTCGACCAGCTGCCCTTCTCGAAGTTGGGCCACCGCCTGCTGCCAGGGGTCCGGCTCCACCCGTTTACGGCTCAGGGCGATCCGTTTCCGCTCCCGATCCACACGGATCACTTCTACCTCCACCTCCTGACCGACGGAGAGGACCTCCCGGGGGTGGTTCACCCGATGCCAGGAGAGCTCGCTGATATGGATCAGACCCTCTGCGCCGCCCAGATCGACGAACGCCCCAAAGTCCGTCAGGCTGATCACGCGCCCCTTCACGCGCATCCCCGGCTCAAGGCGGGCGAGCAGCTCTTCCTTCTGACGACGCCGGAGCTCCTCCTGTGCGGCCCGCTCCGAGAGGATCAACCGGTTGGCCTCCGGATTCACCTCAATGATCCGGACATGGATCTTCTGGCCCACCCGGCGCTTCAGCCGCTGCTCCACAGGCAGTTTTTCCTCCCCCGCCTCCTGCGGAACCACCTGGGAAGCGGGGATGAACCCGCGAAGGCGGCCCACCCTCACCACCAGCCCACCTTTGTTATAACCGTTGACCGTGAGCTCCAGGATCTCCCCCTCCTCCATCATCCGCCGGGCTTGCTGCCAGTCCTCCTCCATCAGCGCCCGCTGGAGGGAGAGCAGGATGTTCCCGCTGCGATCCTCGGGGTTCACCACCTGGACCTGGATTACGTCTCCCTCCCGCAGGACCTCCCGGATCTCTTTGGGCATCCGTTCCAGCTCGCGGCCCGTGATCACCCCTTCCGCTTTCATTCCGATATCCACCAGGATCTCCGTCGGGGTGATCCGAACGATCGTCCCCTGCACGATATCCCCCCGCCGAAGGGAGGAAGGGGACATCTCCAGCCATTCGCCCATCTCGGCCATGGCGCTTTCGGGGCGGTCCTGCTGGATCTCTTCGTTCATCACGGAGCTTACTCCCTGATGGCAGATTCGAATCGTTGGACCGCGGAGCGCTGCGCCTGCTCCGCAAAAGGCTTTCCCCCATTATAGTCAGTCCGGTGGGATTCCGCAAAGGTGACCGACGGAGGCCACGGTCCTCGATCACCAGCGCAGAGAGACATCCCCCGCCCGGAAATATTCCCGATGTCCATCGGGCAGGCGCAACCAGAGTCCGCCCTCCGGGCCGACGGATTCGGCAACCCCCTCCCAGACCTTCCCGGGAGTGTGGATCCGGACCGGGCGGCCCAGCATGATCAGGCGAGCCGCCCAGCGTTCCAGCACACTGGCCCCCTCGCTCCATTCGGCATACAGGCGGACGAAGGCCCGCAACAGGCCTTCCAGCACGGCCCGCCGGGGGACCGTATGCCCGATGGTCTCGCAGATGCTGCCTATGGTCCCGGCGAGTTCGGGAGGCGCCGCTGTGAGGGGAGCATTCACATTTATCCCGATCCCGATCACCGCGAAGGCGGGGGGGGCCGATTCCACCAGGATCCCACCAGCCTTCCGCCAGGCGGGCGCCGGGATCTCCCGATTTCGATCCGGAGGGATCATGATGTCGTTGGGCCATTTCAGGCCCGCCGGGCAGCCGATCGCCTCTATGCTTTCCACAGCGGCCAGCCCGGCGATCATCGTCAGCTGGGGCCAATCTTCGGGCGGGCGGCGGGGACGCACCAGGATCGAAACGGCCAGCGCCATCCCGGGCGGAGTCCACCAGGAGCGCCCGGCCCGCCCTCGCCCGGCCCGCTGAGCATCGGCCAGCACCACCACGCCCTCCGGGGCTCCCATTTCCCCCAGATCCCGGGCGATATCATTGGTGGAACCCACCTCTTCATAGAGGTGGAGATCCCGTATCCATGGAATCCTTTCCGCCATCTGAAGCACTTCCCCAGGATCCCAGCCCATCGCGCTCCTTTGCCTCTGAAGGCTTTCAGGAACGTGCGGGAAACCGAAGAACCCCCGTGGGAGTTTTTCGCACACCCTCTAAGGGGTCCGGGATTCCGAATGAGCCACCGCATGCGCCTTCCTTCCTGATCCAGAGGGAGGCTGCGTCATCCTGATATAGTCTCTTCCAGCGCGGCGAACGCGCGACCGCTTCCACGAGGGCCGGTTGCTCCTGCGGGCTCAACATCAACAGGCACACTCCGTAGCGAGCCAGGCGTTCCTCCCAGCCCGGCGCCGCCGCGCTGATCGCCAGGTAATCCTCCCAGATCGCCATCGGATAAAGCTCCAGCCGGGTGTCCACGAACACCGGATAATCGGGGTGGGCCGCCCAGATCAGGTAGCTGCCGAACGAAAGGGCATGGAACACCGGCCCCGGCGGTCGTTGCTGAAGCAGGAAGGCCGTCGCCGCGACCGGCGTTTCCGCCGAGATCAGACCGGCCTTGGCAGCGGGCATCGGCCACCACGCTTTGAACCAGGGAAGCGCCGCGAGGGCCATCCCGCTCAGCAGCCCCAGGAACCATCCGTTCAGGGCCGGGATCCCCGTCCGTCCCGGCCGTTCCGGCCAGAGGGCCTGGATCCGCGCCGCGAGGATCGGCGCCGCCACCATCCCGAACCACACCACCCCCCGGGAGGTCTGGAGCCCCAGCAGGGCGAACGCCCCGGCGATCAGGAGATGATGGGGCGAAAGGCGACGCGGGGGGATCGCCAGCAGCAACCCCACCAGCGCCGCCGCGGCGTAAAACAGCAGCCCGTGGCGGTCCAAGCCCGGCGGGGCCCACTCCGGGACCAGGGCCCGGATCACCGGGTTACGGGCCATCATGATCGAATACGCATACACGCCGAAACCCCGGGGGTTCAGCCCGGTGGCCAGAACCGTCAGCCCCAGGGCCACAAGGAAACGGCGCATCGACACCCCGCGTCCCCCCGGGATCCCGCCCTCGAGCGCCTTCCCCACCAGCGTCAATCCGACCAGCAACAGCCCAAGGGGAAAGGAACCGTGGGTGTTGACCCAGAGGGCCATCCCAAAGGGGAAGATCCAGAGCCAGCGTGGAGAGCGTTCCAGCCCGGCGAGCCCCCGGAGGAACAGCGCGCCGGCCAGGAAGGCGAAGGCCTGGGGCCGCACATTCCAGTCGTCGAGCCCCAGGGCGGCCGCCACGACGATCCCCAGGGCCGCAGCCCGCGGCCCGCTGGCCTCCCATGCCGCCCACAGGATCAACCCGTAGGCGGACGTGATCAGCAGGCTGTGAGCGAATACGGTCAGCGCCGGGCCGCCCAGGGCGTAAAGCCCATACATCAGCACGTCAGCCAGCCAGAACATCGCATAGGACGGATACGGCGCGCCGGCCCGGGTATACGAGAAGGTGTCCACCGTGGGGATGCGACCGGTTTGAAGGATCTCCCGCCCGACGGCGAGGTGCCACCAGAAATCGTGGGGGCGGATAGGGTGGGTGTTGACGAACACGAAGATCCCCACCAACGCGGTGAGGGCCAGCAGGTGCCCAGGCGTGATGGAACCCCAGAACCCGCGACGGCGAACGGACATCCCGATCATACCCCCCAACGGCGGGCCGGAACGGTTCTTCATGGGGACGGCTTCGTTAAAGGAAGTATAATCGATATAGATTGCGGAGTGGGAGTGGCCGATTGAAGCGTCGGAAAGATTCGCTGGAAGGACAACCCTCTGGAAATCCATCCGCCGAGCCTGGGAGGCCGGAGCGCCCCATCTCCCCCTACGGGCGATCGGAGGAACAGGCGATCGAGATGGCTCTCCGGCCCCAACGGCTGGAGGAGTTCATCGGCCAGGATCGGGTGAAGGAAAACCTGCGGATCCTGATCGAGGCGGCGCGAGCCCGCGGGGAGCCCCTGGATCATCTGCTCTTCTACGGTCCTCCTGGCCTGGGCAAGACCACCCTGGCCATCGTCATCGCCAACGAGATGGGGGTGCCTATCCGGATCACCTCCGGCCCTGCCATCGAGCGGGCGGGGGATCTGGCGGCCATCCTCACCAACCTGCGGGCCGGCGAGATCCTGTTCATCGATGAGATCCACCGCCTCCCCCGCACGGTGGAGGAGGTCCTCTACCCGGCGATGGAGGACTTCGCCCTGGATATCGTCATCGGGAAAGGGCCCGCCGCCCGCAGCATCCGCCTGAGCCTTCCCCGGTTCACGGTGATCGGCGCCACCACCCGCCTGGCCCTTCTCACGGCTCCCCTCCGCGCCCGCTTCGGCGCCATTTTCCGCCTGGATTTCTATGACCTGGAGGCGATGGAAGCCATTGTCCGCCGCGCCGCCCAGGTGCTCGGGGTGGAGATCGAAGCGGAAGGCGTGCGGGAGATCGCCCGTCGGGCCCGGGGCACGCCCCGCGTGGCCGTTCGCCTGCTCCGCCGCGTCCGGGATTACGCCCAGGTCCGCGCCGACGGGGTGATCACCGCCGCCGTAGCCGCCGAGGCGCTCCAGCTGATGGACGTGGATCCCATGGGGCTGGACGAGCTGGACCGGCGGCTGATCCGCACCCTCGCCGAGAAATTCGGCGGCGGGCCGGTGGGGCTGGAGACGCTGGCCGCGGCCCTCTCCGAGGAGCCGGATACGATCATGGATGTGGTGGAACCTTACCTGCTGCAGCTGGGCTTCCTCGACCGCACGCCGCGCGGCCGGGTGCTCACCCGCCGCGCCTATGAACACCTGGGCCTGCCCTACCCCGGCGAGGCCGCCCAACCCCCCCTTCCCCTGGAGTCCATCTGATGGGCCGGGTGATGGCGCTGGATCTGGGGGAGAAACGCATCGGCGTGGCCATCAGCGATCCGACCCACACGATCGCCCGCCCGCTGATGATCCTGACCCGAACTTCCCGAAAAGCCGTGATCCAGGCGCTCCTTCGCCTCATCGCGGACCACGAAGTGGAGCGGATCGTGGTGGGCTTCCCGCGCAGCCTTTCCGGCGAGGAGGGCCCCCAGGCCCGCTGGGTCCGCCGGGAAGTGGAAGCCCTGGCGCGAAGCCTCCCCGTCCCCATCGTCCTGTGGGATGAGCGGCTCTCCACAGTCACGGCGGAAGCTTACCGCGCCATGCGCGGGCAACGTCGCCGCGAACCCATCGATGCGGAGGCCGCCGCTGTGATCCTTCAGGATTACCTGGAGGCGCAACGGATCCGCTGAGTCACCGGAAGGGAAAAGACGGAACTCCTGGAGGCTGAGCCGGCCGGGCTTCCGAGGCTCTTCGGAGGAGGTCGACGGCGTAATCCCTTATTGGGGGATCCATCCATGTCCCGAAAACATCCTCGCCGCTCCGCCTGGCGTTGGCTGGTGGCTATCGGCGCCGTTGTCTTCTTCTGCGGGGCCACCGGCGCAGCACTGCTCCCTCGCCTGAACCGAAATGCTTCGCCCTCCGGCCCCGCCCTCCGGGGATCCCCCGTGGATTGGGGGCTGGGGCTGTATCTCCTGTTTCGACAGGGCGATCTGCAGCAGCCAGCGGGCGTCGATCCCACTCCGGTGACCTTTGGGATTCGCCCCGGCCAGTCCGTGATGGAGGTGGCCGAGGCGCTCCAGAAGGCCGGCCTGATCCGCGATGCCCTCCTGTTCCGGGCCTATGTGCGCTACCAGGGGCTGGACCGGGAGATCGAGGCGGGGGAATACACGTTGAACAAAACCATGACCATCCCCCAGATCGCCGAAGCCCTTCGCTCGGGCCGCAAGGCGGAATGGACAGTGCGCATCCGGGAGGGCCTGCGCCTGGAGGAGGTGGCGGAAGCCATCGCCGCCCAGACGCATCTATCCGCCCAGTCCATCCTGGAGGCTGCCCGGGATGGTCTCCGCTGGCGTGCGGAGTTCCCCTTCCTGGCGGACCTGCCGCCCGGCGCGACGCTGGAGGGCTATCTCTTCCCGGACACCTACCGGCTGGCCCGGGATGCGACGGCGGAGGCGATGATCCGGCGCATGCTGGAGAACTTCGGCCGGAAAGTCACGCCGGAGAAGATCGCCGCCGCCCGGGCGCGGGGGCTTTCCCTGCATCAGGTGATTACCCTGGCTTCGATCGTGGAACGGGAGGCCGTGCTCCCGGAGGAACGCCCGCTGATCGCCAGCGTTTACCTGAACCGTCTATCGGCCGGGATGAAACTGGATGCGGACCCGACGGTGCAATATGCGCTGGGCTACCAGCCGGACCAGAAAACCTGGTGGAAGAGCCCGCTCACCCTGGAGGATCTACAAGTGGATTCCCCTTATAACACCTATCGCTATCCCGGGCTGCCGCCGGGGCCCATCGCCAGCCCCGGCCTGGCCTCCATCGAAGCGGTGCTGAACCCGGCGGAGACGGATTATTTTTACTTCATGGCCGACTGTGTGAAGAAGGACGGCAGCCACTGGTTCGCCCACACCCAGGAAGAGCACCTGAGGAATTTCCAGCGCTGCCGGTAGAACAGGCCCGTTCCCGAGCGAGAAGCCTCACGACCATCCCGAGGCCAGAGACCCGATCCCCAGACGGCCGCAACGCTCTCCTCTTGCTCCTTCCTTAAGTCTTGTATAGCAAACTTATATTGCGTATAATAAACCATAGTTCGACAGGAGAGGCCTGCCGTGGCGTATATTCATCGCGTGCCCGCCCTGGAGCGCGCGCTCCAGATCCTGGAATGGATCGCGGAGCGGCCGGAGGGGGCTTCCCCCTCGGATTTGATGGAACACCTGGGCCTCTCCCGCACCGGGACCTTCGCGCTGCTCAACACGTTGAAGGCCCGCGGGTATCTGGAGCAGAGCGGCCCCCGGGGGCGCTACCGCCTGGGCCCGCGCTGGTGGACTCTCGCCGCCCGAGCGCACCCGGAGCGGATGTTGCGGGAGCTGTTCCGGGCGGAGGCCCAGGGATTTCCCGAGAGCATTGCCCTGGTGCGCCCCGTCGGGGATGAAGGCGTGGTGATGGAAGCCATCCTGGGGCGCTACCCGTTGATCGGCCGCTGGGAGGTGGGGGAACAGTTTCCGCTCTCCGAAAGCGCGGCCGGCTGGGTGTTCCTGGCGGATCGCGAGACCGGCCGGCGCTGGGAACGGATCCGCCGGAAGGGGATCGCCCGCCGCGCGGTGGGATCGCTGTTGGAGATCGCCGCGCCGATCTGTCCGGATGGGTATCGGCCCGCCGCGGCCCTGGCCGTGCGCCTGCCCGCCGCCCGGGCAAGCCATGCCCTCCTGGAAAAGCTACGGGCTGCGGCCGCCCGTCTCTCCTTCCGCCTGGGCGCGCCGGTCTACCAGCCCTACGCCGTCGAGCCGCCGGAGCTCCCGTTGCGTCCGCTTCGCCCGCCGGAGATCGCCGCTTTCCTGGAAGGGCCATGGGTGGCGCGATTGATCGGTCTGCGGACCGACGGGCGCCCTTATGCCGTTCCGGTCTGGTATGTATGGGAGCGGCCCGCCATCTGGATTGCCGCCTTCCCGGGCTCCCGCTGGCCCGCATATGTGCGGGCCCGCCCACGGATCACCCTGCTGATCGATGAGCCGTGGCCCCCCCTGCGGCGCGTTCGGGTGGAAGGAGAAGCCCTCCCCGCCCCCTTCCCGGAAGGGTCCGAGGGATTGATCACCCGCCTCACCCATCGGTATGGCGTGGACTGGCCACCCCTTCGTCATGGCCTGGACACCTTCCAGATCCTTCCAGAGCGCATGGAGGGACGGCGCGGGTTGATGGCTTCGTAAGGGCGACGGCAGGCACTATCGCGCGCAGGTCCTTTCAGGGAATCCAGAAGATCCGCCATGGAGCGCTCCGGATGCTGGAGATTCGAATTCGGCATGTGCATCAGGGATTCCCCACCCCCCAGGGGCAGTGGGTGGTCTTTGAGGATCTGAACCTGGAGATCCCCCCTGGCTCCTTCACCGTCATCGTGGGGCCCAGCGGGTGCGGAAAGTCCACCCTGCTCCGGATCGTCGCCGGCCTCCTGCGCCCCACCGCCGGTCAGGTGCGTCTGGGCGCCTTCTCCCCGGAGGAGGCGCGCGCGGCCCGATGGATCGGCTGGATGGGACAGGGGCCGGCGCTCCTTCCATGGCGCACGGTGGAAGGCAACATCCGGCTCGCCCTGGAGGTCAACGGCCGATCGCTCCGACCGGCCCTCACCATCCAGGAGCTGATCGAACTGGTTGGCCTGAACGGGTTCGAGCGGGCCTATCCCCATATGCTCTCCGGCGGGATGCAGCAGCGCGTGGCCCTGGCCCGGACCCTGGCCCCGGGCCCGCGGGTGTGGTTGATGGACGAGCCGTTCGCGGCCCTGGACGCCCTGACCCGCGAGCAGCTCTTAGAGGAAGTCGAGCGGCTCTGGCAGCGGTTCCGGGCGACGGTCCTGTGGGTCACCCACGACCTGTATGAGGCCGCCCGGCTGGCGGATGAGGTGGTTGTCCTTGCCGGGCGCCCCGCCCGGATCCGGGCCCGCTTTTCCATCCCGGATCCCCGGCCGCGGCAGGATGAGCGGCGGATCGGCGAATGGGCGCAGCGGATCCGTCAGGCCCTCGCCGGAGGCGTCCGATGAGCTCCCGTGCCTTTCTGCAAGCCTCCGCCCACCTTATCCTTCGAACGGCCCAGCCGGCGCGGCGCTGGCTTCGGATCGCGCTGCCCTTCACGCCGCCGGCAGCGTTGCTCGCGTGGGAGCTCACCGTTCGGATCCTCCGGGTGCCGATCTATCTGGTCCCGCCGCCTTCCCGGATCTTCGCGGTGCTCTGGAGCGAGCGGGCGATTTATCTTCAAGCCGCCATGGCGACCTTGTGGGAAGCGATGGCCGGGCTGGCTCTGGGGATGGGGATCGCGCTGGGGCTGGCGGTGGCGGCCACCTTCTATCCCCCTCTGGAGCGGGCGGTGATGCCCCTCGTGCTCCTGCTCAAGGCGATCCCCCTGGTGGCCATCGCGCCCATTCTCACCCTCTGGTTCGGCTTCGGCCCGATCCCCAAGGTTCTGATGACCGCGCTGCTCACCTTCTACCCGGCGCTGGTGTCCTGGATGACAGGACTGCAGGCGGTCGATCCAGCCGCTCTGGAGCTCATGCGGGCATGGAATGCCTCGGACTGGGAGATCCTCCGACATCTGCGATGGCCCTCGGCATGGCCATATACCTTCACGGCGTTGAAGACCGCCGTCCCTCTGGCCTTCATCGGAGCCGTGGTGGCGGAGTGGGCAGGGGCCTCGGGCGGGTTGGGGCGGGCGATGTGGCTGGCGCAGACCAACCTGGATATGCCCCGTCTGTTCGCAGGGGCGTTCCTTCTTGCGGCCATGAGTTTGACCGGGTATGGCCTCGCCGCCTGGGGGGAACGGCGTGTGGCCTGGTGGCGCGCATAAGCCAGGGCACACGCTTTCGCCAGGAGGGTGTCCGATCAGAGCCCCGCAACGTCAGCTTGATGATCTCAATTCTCAACAAGGAGGAGGCATGGCGATGCTCCGAATGGTCCGGATAATCTGCTTCGTGCTCGTCGCAGGTCTGGTGATGGGGATCGCGGGCTGCACCACGCCGACACCGGTGGCCACGCCCACCGTGGCGCTCCGCCATATGGTCTTCATGGCCGGCTACAAGCCCCAGGCCAATCTTCCCTTTGTGGGCGTCTACATCGCCAAAGAGAAAGGATATTTTCTCTCCGAAGGGCTGGATGTGGAGATTCAGCACTCCACCGGGCGCGGGGAGCATCTCCAGCTTCTGATGGCTGGCGCCATCCAGGTGACCACGCAGGACGCCGCGGTGTTGCTCCAGCGGCGGGCCGATCCGGGCCTTCCCTTAGTCTCAATCGCCCTCATTGGCCAGCGAGGGCAACAGGCCTTCGCCGCCCTGAGATCCTCCGGGATGCGAACGCCGAAGGATTGGGAGGGGAAGAAGGTAGGGTATAAAGGGACGCCGCCGCCGGATCTCTTCGCCATCATGGAGGCGGCGGGGGTGGATCGAAGCCGGGTGGAGCTAGTGAACGTCGGCTTCGATCCCCGGGTGCTGGTTCAGGGGCTGGTGGATGTGTATCCGCTCTTCAAATCCAACGAGCCCTATCTGCTGCGGCAGATGGGCTATGAGCTGGTGATCTGGGACGCCGCCGACTATGGGGTGCCCACCCTGGGGCTCACGTATGTCACCAGCGAAGAGCAGATCCAGCGGGATCCGGATCTCCTGGTCCGCTTCCTGCGGGCGGCCATAAAGGGGATCGAGGACGCGCGGATGAACCCGGAGGAAGCGGTGGACATCGTTCTGAAATACGCGCCGCAGGCGGATCGAGGGCACATGCGGTTCATGCTGGAGACCGAGCTGAAGGATGCCGAATCGGAAGTCACCCGAGCCCATGGCATCGGATGGCAAACCCGAGAACAGTGGGAAGCGCTATATGAGGTCCTGCGGCGCTACCATGCCATCACCAAACCCGTCGAGATCGATCGGGTCTTCACCACCGCGCTGCTCCAGAAGGCGCGGCGCGGAACCCCGTGACCGCCGAACGGGCGCCCTTCGGCTTCCCTCCGGGATGCCGGATGATCCCTCTTTCCCCCGGGTCGGGCCTGCTGACTCCTCGGGCCGGCCCGACCCCCATGTCCTCGCGGGCGATCTTCCCGTAAAGGGGATAAGCCCTCTCCGCTCCCACCCCCAAAGGAATAAAATAGGGAAAAGTTCTTCCGCAATGCATCGCCTTTGCGGATCGGAGCATGGCCTGGAAGTGCCCGCTTTGTCCTTCATCCCCTCAAAGGTGGAGAGGTGGCAACTATGCGGCGAGAAATCCTTTCATGGGGAGATGTGGAAGCCTTAATGGATCATCTGTTGCCTCAACTTCGAGGGCCTTTTGATGCCCTGCTCATGATCACCCGAGGGGGAATCGTGCCCGGGGGAATGATCGCAGAGGCCCTGGATATCAAATACATCCTGACGGCCGCTGTTCGTTTTCCGGACGCTCAGGACTTAAGTCGGGTCAAGCTCTTCACCTGGCCCACGTTCCTTCAGTTCCCTGAGGATGAACTGCTGCGCGGCCGTCGGGTGCTGGTCGTGGACGATGTCTGGGCCAGCGGGCGCACCATCAACACCGTTCGAAGCCGGGTGGAGGCAGCCGGGGGTTATCCGGAAACCGCAGTGCTCCATTACAAGCCCCGAGAATCGCTCTTCCGCCACGGCCCAACTTACTATGCCGCAGTGACGGATGCCTACATCATTTATCCATGGGAGCTGCGCCGGGGCATCGAGGGTGTCCGCCCCATGGAACCTGTGGATCGATAACCGTGCGGCCAGCGCGGAGGATCGGGAGGCCGTTTGTCCGGGTCTCCCGGATTCCGATCCGAAGGGTGGAATTCGGGAGAATACAGAAAAATCCTCCGTCCTTCTGGAGCCGCCACAGCATCGTGTGGTATAATTAGCCTGGAATGCCCCCGTCGTCTAGTGGCCTAGGACGCCGCCCTTTCAAGGCGGAGATCAGGGGTTCGAATCCCCTCGGGGGCACTTCCCCATCCCCGCATCCTGGGCCTTCCCCGGGGTGCGCAGGTTTCGTGGAGGACCCTGGGGCTGCTGGCCCATTCGGTAAGGATAAGCCGCGGTTTCTTCCTGCAGCCCCATGGGCTCGTGCAGGATTCCCGTGGGATCGACAAGCGGCGCCCAGAGGATTTTTCACTCTCCGCTGATCGATCCCGCCCCAATCCAGGTTCACGATGGGAAAGATAACGGGTCCCCAGTGGCAGCGAACGCGACGGCGGTTCATATCCCCGATCCTGTGGGTGATCATTCTCGGCGGGCTAATCGCCCTGACCATGCGGATCCTGAGCCATGCGAGCGATGCCCCGGCAGGGGCCGCTCGCGGGTTGCTTTCCATCTACGCCCAAGCTCCCCTCTCGGCCGATCTGCTTTCCACAACCGCATCTCTGAGGCGCTCCCCAGCGCCTCCCCGAACCTCGATCGTTGAGCCATCGCCGGCCAGGTCGCCTACTCCGGCGCCCTATCCGTTCTTTCAAGAGCCCCTGCCGCATGCCGATGGTCAGGCGCGGGCTCTTCGCGTGCCCATTCTGATGTATCACTACATCTCGGATCCTCCGGCCGGAGCCGATCGCTTCCGGCTGGATCTCTCCGTGCGGCCCTCCATGTTCGAAGCCCACCTTCAATATCTGCGCCAAGCGGGTTATGAAACAGTGTCCCTCAGCGATCTGATCTTCTATTTAACGCAGGGGCGCCCACTTCCGCCCCAACCGGTGGTGCTGACTTTCGATGATGGCTACCGGGATGCCTATGAGGAAGCGTTCCCCAGGCTTCTGCGCTATGGTTTCCATGGAACGTTCTTTGTTCTGACCGGTCGGGCCGATGAGGGAGATCCCCGCTATCTGTCCTGGGAACAGATCCGGCAGATGAGCGAAGCGGGAATGGATATCCAGCTCCATGGGCGAGAGCATGTCCCGCTGAGCGGGAGGGACAACGCCTTTCTCTTCTACCATATCATCGGCGGGAAACAGTCTATCGAGGCCCATACGGGCCGTCCGGTGCGTTTCTTCGCCTATCCCTCATCCCGCTATGACAGGAACCTGCTTCGGTTTCTGGAAGGATATTCCTTCTGGGGTGCGGTCACCACGGCCTACGGGGCGGACGAGCGCCTGGAGAACCGTTTCGTGTGGCCGCGGATTCGGATCCGCGGCACGGATGACGTGAAGACGCTGGCGTGGAAGTTAAGCCTTCTGAAAACCACGTCCTCTCCCTGAACGCGATAAAGCCCTGTCGCATCCTGGGGGATGCAGGGATAAGCATGCGCGAACGTCTTCAAAAGATCCTGGCGCGCGCGGGGTTAGGCTCCCGTCGGGAATGTGAAGAGCTGATCCGGCAGGGAAGGGTGACCGTGAACAGGGCCCTCGCCCATCTCGGGATGAGCGCGGATCCGGAGCGGGACGAGATCCGGGTAGATGGCCGCCGCATCTGGATCCCGCCTCTCACAGGCTTTGCGCTTTATAAGCCCCGGGGCGTGCTCTCGGATCCGATGCCGGGCTCCGGGAGGCCCAGCGTTTATGATCTGGTCCCACCGGTGAAACCGCTCTATGTCGTCGGACGCCTGGATGCGCGGAGCGAGGGGCTGGTCCTGCTCATCAACGATGGGGATCTGGCCCACCGATTAACCCATCCCCGCTATGAGCACCCGAAAGTTTATCAGGTCCTGGTAGAGGGGCACCCGGATTCCGAAACCCTGGAGCGCTGGCGACGGGGCATCTTCCTGGAGGGGCAGAGGACCCGGCCGGCGAAGGTGCAGGTCATCCGCTACGAGGGGGGTCAAACGTGGTTGCTCGTGGAGATGCGGGAAGGGAAAAAGCGCCAGATCCGGCGGATCGCGGCCCGACTGGGCCATCCGGTGCGGCGCCTGATCCGCATCCGCATCGGACCGGTGACACTGGGTCGTCTCAGGCCCGGCCAGTGGCGTCCCCTGACCCCCCAGGAGTTACGGCAACTTCGGACCATGAAGCCGCAGGCTCCGAAAGCCCTGCCACGTCTCCGAGCCGGATAAAGCGGAGGGGAGCCCCTCCCGGGCTCCCCTCCGCAGATCCACTCATCGGGGAGAAGACGTCACCGGCCCTTCTGCTCCTTAGGCCGCTTGGCGCCGTATTTCGAGCGCCCCTGGCGTCGCTTCTCCACGCCCGCCGCATCCAGGGCGCCCCGGATGATGTGATAGCGCACCCCCGGTAGATCCTTCACACGCCCCCCGCGCACCAGAACCACCGAGTGCTCCTGGAGATTATGGCCCTCGCCGGGGATGTAAGCGGTGACCTCCACCCCGCTGGTGAGGCGAACCCGGGCGATCTTCCGCAGCGCCGAGTTGGGCTTCTTGGGCGTCATGGTGCGCACCACCACACAGACCCCACGGCGCTGTGGAGCCCCCTTCGGATCCCAGTAACGCTCCCCGGTCAGGGAGTTATACACCCAATGCAGGGCAGGGGACTTGCTTTTCCGAACTTTCGGCTTGCGGCCCTTGCGGACCAGCTGGTTGATCGTGGGCATACTTCTCATCCCTCTCGCTTAGGGTTCACCGGGCTTGTGCCATAGCGCTCCGATCGGGAAAACATACTTATCCCCTCGTCCAAAAGCCACGGGAGGGGAGAACGTGCTTTGGGCAAGCTTTTACAACCCCAGGGGGAACTCATCGCGTGACGCCGGATGGAGCACTTCCCCTGGGAGGATCCCCCAGCTGGGGGATGAACCCAGCGCCCGGGGAAAAAGACACCGCGTATTTTAGCCGACCCAGCGAACCCTGTCAACAGGCTGCTCAGGAAGAACAGGGCTTTCCAGTTTTCTGAAATCGGATCAGCGCCGGATGGGTCCAGCGAGCATGGGTAAGAAAGGGAGAAAGCCCCACCGCCTCACAGGCTTCCCGGGAGCCGTATACGATGATCGGGCCCGGATAGGCGCTCCCCGGAACAAACCTCAGCCCACCTCGAAGCATCCGCCCGGCCCGCCAGGCCTGGTAGCCCCCATAGGCCAGCGAGAAGAGATCGGCCGGGCTGAGGAGACACATCCAGGCGCCCGCAGGGGGTGGGGCTGCCGGAACGGAGGATGACAGGGGGTCCACGCGAAAGTGGGCGTCCACCCCATCCCCGTTGTCTCACCGAAGCACTCCTGCTCTCCGGTGAGGATGTTGAACCCACAGGTCTGCATCCCATACGGGTCATCGTAACTGATGGGGCTGGCGAACGCATAGGCGTAGCGGTGCCACGTCCGCGGCCGCCACACATCCCCCGGCAACGGCTCCCGCGTCAGCCACACCCCCGCCCAGGGATCATAAAGGCGAACGCCGAATTCATACAGGCCCAGGCCCTCGTCCCATTCCTTCCCCAGAAAGGTGTAAGGGTTGTGCAGGTCGGTGAAGTCGCCCTGAGCGGGAATGAGACGACCGTAGGTCTCCCGGAAGCCCTCGCTGTCCGTAACACCGGTGAGGCGGCGCAGGGGGTCGTAGGTGTAGCGCTCCACCACCACCAGCGGGTTGCGCCAGCCGTAGGTGGCGGTCATCCCCGTCCACAGGCCCACCGCGTCCACCTCGTAGGCGAAGGCGGCGATGACCGTGCCGTCCAGACGACGGGTGGTCAGGCCCACCAGACGGTTCGCCCGGTCCTATACAGCTTCCGTGACGGTGCCGTTGGGGTTGAGCCCACCCCGTCCCGCTCGTAGCGGGGGGTGTGCCCGTAGGGGTCGGTGACGCCCCGCAGCCGGTGGTTGGCGTCGTAGGCATAGGTCACCGTCCCCGTGACTGGGTAGGTGATGGCAATCCGGTTGCCCACCGCATCAGCGGCGTAGCCCAGCGCCCGCCCCAGGCTGTCGGTGACCGCCACGGCCCGGTTCAGGGGATCGTATACCCACCGGCTCACCCCCAGGGTGTCGGTCATCCCCGTCCGGTTGTGGTTCTCGTCGTCAGCGAAGGCCACGGCGGTTCCGTCGTCGTAGGCGATGCGGATCAGGAGGTTGTCGGCGTTGTAGGTGTAGACCGTAACATGGCCGTTGGGGTCGGCGCGGCGGATGCGGTTGCCGGCCGGATCATAGGCGTAGCGATCGGTGTTCCCCAGCGGGTCGCTCTCGGCGATGAGGCGGCCCAGGGCGTCGTCGGTGTAGGTGAGGGAACGGGCCGCCGAAGCCGCATTCGGCAGAAGGCGCACCCGCACCCAACGGCCGCCGGGATCGTATTCGTAGCGATAGGCCCCGTTGGTCTGATGGTCGGCAGGCTCGCCGGGGCGATGGTTCAGGATGACGGCCGCCAGGCGGTAGACCCCGTCGTATTCGTAGTGGGGGACGACGCCGTCGGGCTCGATGAGGTCGGTCTGGTTGCCCACCGGGTCGTAGCGATAGCAGGTGGTCTCGCCCTCGGCGTTGGTGACCGCCTCCAGCCGGTCCAGGGGATCGTAGTGAAGGCGGTGCGGTTCCCATTGGCATCCACCACCGCCACGCGGTTGCCGCCTGGGTCGTATTCGTAACAGGTGACGTAGCCTTCAGGGTCGGTGATGGTCACCCGGCGGTAGAGGCCGTCCTAAGCACAGGCCGTGGCGGGGCCGTTGGGGTCGGTCAGAGCCAGGAGGTTCCCCACCGGGTCCTATCGGTAGACGGTGGTGCCGGAGAGGGCATCGGTGACGGGGATGGGCCGGTTGAGGGCGTCATACGCCCAGGTGGTGGGATCACCCCGGGCGTCCACCCGCCGGATGAGGTTCCCCACCCGGTCGTAGGCGAAGGTGATCGTGTGCCCCTCCGGGTCGGTGCGGGCCACCAGGCGGTTCAGGCCGTCATCGACCAGGCGGGTGGCGTGGCCGTTGGGGTCGGTGCGTCTCACCAGGTTGCCCACCCGGTCGTATTCGTAGCGAGCAACGACGTTGACGTCGGGGCCCGGGGGTTCGCCCGGGCGGCAGTTGCGGATCTCCGCCGTCCGACGGTTCAGGACGTCGTATTCGTAGCAGATGGCGATGCCGTTGGGATCGGTGACCTTCACGAGGTCACCGACCGGATCATACGCATAGCAGGTGGTGACGTTGACGTCGGACGAAGGCGGCTCGCCTTCCCGGAAGTTGCGGATCTCAGCGGTGCGCCAGCCCAGGAGGTCATACTCGTAGCGGGTGACCTTCCCCGCCGCGTCCATCACCGCGATGAGGTGGTTGTCCAGGTCATAGGCGTAGGCGGTGGTCCGGGAGAGGGCGTCGGTGACGGCGATAAGAGGGTTCGCCGCGTCATAGGCGTAGCGGGTGGCAAAGCCCCGAGGGCTGATCCTCCGGATAAGGTTCCCACGGGGGTCGTATTCGTAACGGGTGGTCACGTTGACATCCGGTCCTGGGTGTCGTAGCCATATTCTTCTGTAATCTGTAAGGGCTGCGGGCTGGAGATGGATCGGGATCTCCACGCCGCCATCCACCTGCGGCTTTATGGGTTGGCCGCCCTCAACGGCCCGACCGGGAGTTCCCCGGGAAGGGACGCCGGTCGCGGGGTCCCCAGCCGGTCGAAGGCCGGCTGGGGTGCCCCAGATCCCTCTGGCGGCAGAACGGCCTGGAGTGCGGCGCCCGGGCGCCGCACTCCACGAGCCACGGGTCGAGGAAGCAGGAAGTGGCCGGTCATGGGTTTCACCCTGTGGGGTGAAAGACGAGGAGTCACAGAACGGTTGAACACGTTGCGGCGGTTTCTCCGTAACCGTATAGCGGCCTTCCGCCCACCCGGCCGTTCGGGAGCCCGTCCAGTGGGCCGAAGGAGATTGCAGTTCTTTCCGCCCTGATTTACCATTATGGGTGTAACCGAACCCCCCAGCATCTCCGGAGGAGGTGATCTTCGATGGGTGCATTGCCGAAGCGCCGGGTGACCCGGACGCGACGGGGGATGCGCCGGGCGCATGATGCGCTGCAGCGCCCGAATCTGGTGCCATGCCCCCGCTGCAAGAACCGGATCCTCCCCCATCACGTCTGCCCATATTGCGGGACTTACCGGGGCGTGCAGGTTCTGGAAGTGGAAGGGCGCGCGTGAGCGGCCGGAATTCATCCGGAGGAATCGGCGCGGGGGGGATCTTCTCCTCCCCGCGTCTTTTATCCGCGAACCCGAACGGCTGACCGTCCAGAGGGGCAGTGGAGCTCGACGATGACATGGGCAGGGGATGGTCGAAGCGAGGGTGTTCCTTTTCCGGTTGAGGAGGAAGGTTTGCCCTCCCAGGCCGGTCGAAAAGGAAAAGTGTTCCTCGCCCTTTTTGGAAGCCTGCTGGGGCTGGGCCTCTGTATGATCTTCGGGCTGGCGATCTTCGGAGCCCCCTGGACCCCCCGATGGCTGGACACCGGCGTGCCGCCGGATCGCCTGAGCGAAGGGGTTCCCTTCCCCATCACCCTGTCGGACCGAAGCGGCCGGATTTATCCCCTGATCCTGGTGCGTACCGGAGAGCAGATCCGGGCGTTCCCCATGCAGCCGCCCGGCGTTTCCTGCCTGCTGAAGATCGAAGGCCTGGAGCTGGTGGCCGAGTGCGCCGGATGTCGTTTCACGGCAGACGGTCGCCTTCTGGCCGGCCCATGCGCTTCCCCGCTCCCCACTTACCCGGCCCGAATCATGGGGGGCTCGATATGGATCAACATCAACCGGCTTCAATAGCCCGGAGCCGGGGCGCTCCCTTCCCCTCCGATGGGCATGGCGGGATCGATCGATGACCACAAAAACTCCTAACGGGAGGGATCCATGCGGGAGGTGGTGATCGTTGCCGCCGTGCGCACCCCCATAGGCAAATACGGAGGGATCTTAAAAGACGTGCGTCCCGATGATCTGGCCGCGCTGGTCATCCGCGAGGTGGTGCGCCGCGCCGGCATCGACCCGGGGATGGTGGACGAAGTCTATATGGGCTGCGCCAACCAGGCCGGGGAGGACAACCGGAATGTCGCCCGGATGGCCCTGTTGCTGGCGGGCTTCCCGGAGCACGTCGCCGGAGTGACGGTGAACCGCCTTTGCGCCTCCGGGCTGACCGCCGTGAACCTGGCCGCGCGGACCATCCGGTGCGGCGAGGCGGATGTGATCGTGGCGGGAGGGGTGGAGAGCATGACCCGAGCGCCCTGGGTCATGCCCAAGGCGGCGGTCCCATTCCCCCGGGGCAACTTCACGGTCTACGATACGGCGCTGGGATGGCGGTTCCCGAACCCGCGGATGGAGGCCATGTTCCCCCTGGAATCCATGGGGGAGACGGCGGAGAACATCGCGGCGGAGCACCCCGAGATCACCCGCGAGGAGCAGGACCGCTTCGCCCTCCTCTCCCATCAGCGCGCGGTGGAAGCCATTCGCTCCGGGAAATTCAGGGAGGAGATCGTCCCCGTGGTCATTGAACGGCCGGGTCAGCCCCCGCTGGTCATCGACACCGACGAAGGGCCGCGCTACCGGGTGGAGAACGGGGAGATCGTTCTGGATACGGATCTGGAGCGTCTCTCCCGGCTGCCCCCGGTGTTCCGGAAAGGGGGGACGGTGACCGCGGGGAACGCCTCGGGGCTGAGCGATGGAGCCGCGGCGTTGCTCCTGATGAGCGCCGAAAAGGCGCGGGCGCTGGGCCTGCAGCCTATGGCCCGATGGGTGGCCTCCGCCGCCGTGGGGGTGAACCCGCGGGTGATGGGCTACGGTCCGGTCCCGGCCACCCGCAGGGTCCTGGAGCGGGCCGGGCTGACTCTGGATCAGATCGACCTGGTGGAGATCAACGAGGCCTTCGCCATCCAGACCCTGGCCTGCATCAAGCTGCTAGGGCTGGATCTCAACAAGGTGAACGTCAACGGGGGGGCCATCGCCCTGGGGCATCCCCTGGGTTGCAGCGGGGCCCGCATCCTCACCACCCTGCTTTACGAGATGCGCCGGCGGAAGGCGCGCTACGGATTGGCTGCCCTCTGCGTGGGCGTGGGTCAGGGGGAGGCCACCATCGTGGAGAGGCTGCCGTCCTGATACGACAGCCGCACCTGGAGGAGCGTAAGGCAACTGCAAGCCGTTGCCCTACGGGGAACGGGGAGGCTCCGCTCAACGATCGGCGGTTGGCGTATTTCGTATTAAGGAGGGCTGGTTCCGAGGCCCCTGGGGGAGGGCAACGCCCGGGGCGTTGCCCTCCCGTCCAGACACGCTCAGCTCCAGTCTCCCTTCTTGATGCGGGCGAGGAACTCCGCGTTGTTGCGGGTTTTCGCCAGGGCGTTGAGGAGGGACTCCATCACCTGGGTCAGGTCGTAGCCGCCTCCATCGGGCGGCGGGGTCATCATCCGGGCGATCATCCGCCGCATCAGCCACACCTTCTCCAGCGTATCCGGATCCAGCAGGAGCTCCTCCCGCCGCGTCCCCGAGCGTTCGATGTCGATCGCCGGGAAGATCCGGCGTTCGGCCAGCTTCCGGGAGAGATGCAGCTCCCAGTTGCCGGTCCCCTTGAACTCCTCATAGATCACATCATCCATCCGGCTCCCTGTATCAATCAGACAGGTGGCCAGGATGGTCAGCGAGCCGCCATTCTCGATGTTCCGGGCCGCCCCAAAGAAGCGCTTGGGCGGATACAGGGCCGCGGGATCCAGACCGCCGGTCCAGGTGCGGCCGCTGGGTTCCACCACCAGGTTATACGCCCGGGTGAGCCGGGTGATGGAATCCAGGAGGATGACCACATTCTTTCCCCCTTCCACCATCCGCTTGGCCCGCTCCAGGGCGAGCTCCGCCACCTTGATGTGGTTCTCCGGGGGCTCATCGAAGGTGCTGTGGACCACCTCGGCCTCCACCGAGCGATCCATGTCGGTGACCTCCTCCGGCCGCTCGCCCACCAGCACGACCATGAGATGGACATCCCGGTAACGGGTGGAGATCGCGTTGGCGATGTGCTTGAGGACGGTGGTCTTGCCCGCCTTGGGCGGTGAGACGATCAGGCCCCGCTGCCCCCGGCCGATCGGCGCCACCAGGTTGATCAAACGGGTGGTGAGGTTCTTGGGATCCGTCTCCAGATCGAAGAGCTCATTCGGGAAGATCGGGGTGAGCTCCTCAAACCGCGGCCGCAGACGAGCCTGCTCGGGGTCCAGGCCGTTGACCGCTTCCACCCGCAGGAGGCTGAAGTATTTCTCCGTCTCCTTCGGCGGCCGGATCTGGCCGACGACGAAATCGCCCCGGCGCAGGCCGAAACGGCGGATCTGGGACTGGCTGACATAGATATCCTGAGGGCTGGGGAGGAAATTCGGGTTCACCCGGAGAAACCCGATCGTGCCCAGGGCATCATCCTCCACGATCTCCAGCGTCCCCCCACCGAAGGCGTAACCCTGCTGCTCCGCCTTCGCCTGGAGGAGCCGCATAATCAGGTCCTGCTTTTTCAGGCGGCTATAGCTGGGGATCTTCAGCGCCCGGGCCAGTTCCCGGAGCTCATCCAGGGTTTTGGATTCCAGATGAATGTAATCGAAATCCAGGATAGGAACCTGAACCTGTGCCTGTTCCATGGCCGTTCCACTCATTGTGAGGATAGACTACCGCCCCGACATCGCGCCCGCTGGAGGATCAGATCCGGAGAGCCACGGCATGGAGGCGCTTTCGGTGGCCGGAGCTCCCATTCCCTGGGGGAACAGGATGCGAGGAGAAGAGAAAAATCCTCAAAACCCCCATGGACCGATCTCATCCTCCAGCCCCCGGGGAGATCCGGCATACCCCTCCTCACGCCCCTTGTGACCCATCCCGAATGGAACCCTCCGGACCTCAGGGAAAACGGCCCTGAACCGCTCCCCGGCCTGTGCGCATCGCTCTTTCCTTAATAACGTAACCCGGGAAACGCCGGAAAGAAGGCGAGGGGCCCTTTCATCATCCATCAGGAGAGATGTCCGGGTAGCAAGTCGCGCAACCCCTAACTCCGATGCGCATGGGTGATTTTCGAGGTCGATGCTGGAAGCGGCAGAAGCACCTTTATTATACCCAGCCCAGCCGGATCCGTCAAAGGGGAAACCGACGCAAGCAGGAGAGCGAGGAAAGCCAGGGCGGCGGGACGGATGGTCCGGCTGCTTCTCCTCTCTTTGGAGGGATGCGAACGTCTTCCCCATCGGAACGACATAAGCCTTGCCGAAGCATGCCGCGCGAGGTCCGAGTTCATGACTATAATGATAATGAAAGCCTGGCCCGGTGGGGGCCGGGGAAGCGTTCTCCCTGCGCGAGGGGGTTTACGATGCTGGACTGGCGGGAGGTAAGACGGCACGTGCAGGAGATGGCGGATTACGCCCGGGATCGCTTGCGGATGCATCCTCCGACGCTCCGATACGCCCTGAGCCTGCTCCATCGATTCTCTGACGATCTGGAGCGCCTGCAGCGGATGGCTCGGGAGGCCATGCGGGTTGGATGGCGCGGGGCGATCCCCTGGGGGGAGCCTCTCGCCGCCCGATTCCCTCTCCCCGCCGAACAGCCCCAGGCGCGGGTCATCGCGGCCGACGGCTCTCAGATCTATCCGGATCGCCACGGGACCATTCCCTATTTTGTTCTGAACATCGGTTTGATCGAGATGCGCCACGGCTCGGGCGCCCCCCCTCACACATGGCACCATCTCGTGTTCTGGTATCGAGAGGAAGAGCTTTTCACCGAGGACGGGGAGATGCGCGCCCTGAACGACCTGGAGGCCGAGCGAGACATCCAAGAGCTGGAGCAGCTGGCGGCGGCGATGGCCCGGCGGGCCGATGACGCCTTCGGCCCGCCGGTGGGGCTGGCGGACGGCCTGCTGCTTCCCTGGGCCCTGGCCCGGGGCGAACCCTTCGCGGCGGTCTCGGCGGAACGATATCGAGAGCTCTTCCGACGCGCCATTGGAGCCCTGGAATCCGCAAAGGAGACGGGGGGTGCCATCGCGGGATACGTGGATCGGCCCACGGGCCACGCGGTGCTGCGCTTGCTGGCCCTGGGGCTCCTGGATCCGGATGAGATCTCCCGGGAGAAGGTTGCCGACTACCCGTTTGGACAGTTGCGAGATCGGGCCCTCTTTGCCGAGCTGCTGAAGCCTGGCGAGCGCTCGGCCCTCTTCGCCCCAACATGGCCGATCAACGATCACCTGGATCGCGAAGGGCACCGCCTTCTGTTCTTCTATCTCAATGTGGGGACGGAAGGCCGCCCCCATCTCGCCCGCGTGGAAATCCCGGAGTGGGTGGCCCGGGATCGGGCCCGCCTGGATCGGCTCCATCGGGCGATCTGGGACCAGTGTCGCATCCTGGCGGAAGCCCCGTATCCGTATCTGCTCACCCGGGCCCATGAGCTGGCCCGCATCCGCCCGGACGAGCGAAAGCAACTGGAAGGGATGATCCAGGAGGCCCTCCTCCGGCGCGGCCTTCACGTCTCGATCTCCGCCAAGGCCCGTCAAAAGGAGTGGCTGGGCGGATAATGCGCGGCGTTTCGTTTCCTCATCCCATGAAACGGAGGAGACCAACGGCGCAACGCCCCAGACTTTGAAGCTGGAGCCAGAGATGGCCATCCCACAGGGTCGTTCGAATCCATCCGCAGGGCCCGCCTTCATCGGGCGGGTGATCGAATCCAGCGCCCGCACTTTTCTGGTGGGCTGTCGGTTGACCGCTGAGGATATCCCGGCCTTCGGGTCCTTCGTCCAGACCGCCCGGGGGGAGACGACCATCATCGGCATCATCTACGATCTGATCCTGGAGGGGGATGAGCTCACCCGCATGGTCGCGCTCCAGGACGTCCCGCCGCAGGAGATCCAGCAGGACATGATCGAGAACCGCAACATCCCGGTTCAGATCGGGGTGCTCACGCTGGGTTACATGCGGGACCGCTTTACATATTATGGCATCCCCCATCAGCCCCCGGCCCTGCTGGAACCGGTTTACACCTGTCTGCCCGCCCAGATCCAGCGATTCACCGAGCAGCCGGATTTCATCCGCACCCTGGTGGAGGCCCGCGAGGCCTCCGATGATGTGCTCGCAGCGGTCGTCCGGGCCGCCGCCGCTATCCGGCCTGGACCCCATCAGCGGGACTTCCTGATCCAGGTTGGTCAGGAACTGGTGCGGCTGCTGGCCGACGAGCCCACGCGCCTGGGGCAGGTGCTGCGCCGGATCCGGATGGCGGTAGAAGCGCCCGGTTGAGCCGGAGAGGCAGACCTGACTCCTCCGGGGATCGCGCGATCCCGAAAGCCCACAGGAAAAGGCCCGCTGCGGAAGGCCCATCATCCGATGACGGGAGGCTCTTTATGGCTTCGGAACGAGCAGCGACGCGGGGAACATGGTCCGCTCCGCCCGCGATGGAGGCGCGCCGGCTGGGGCGGGTGATCGGCGGTTCCCTCGCCGAGGGATTAGTGGTCAAGCTGGATCCTCGCATCGCCATCGAGGGTCTGGCGGTGGGCCGCTACGTGGTGATCTACGGATACCGGCGGCGCTTCTTCGGGATGATCACCGATATCCGGCTGGACAGCGTCAACCCGGACCTCGCCCGCATGCCTCCGGATCCGGAGGACCCGCTGATCCGGGAGATGGTGGCCGGCATTGGGGTCTTCGGCCAGATCCACGTCCAGCCGATGCTGGTTCTGGAGGAGAACGATCCCCTTCCGCGGCCCGTTAAAACCGTTCCCGCGCATTTCTCTCCGGTCTACGAGGCCACTGAGGAAGAAGTCCACGCCATCTTCCGGCCCCGGGTGAAGGGACGGGAGGAGCGGTATTTCGTGATCGGGGAGCCCCTGGATATGCCGGGGGTGCGGATCCCCCTCAACCTGGATCGTTTCGTCGAGCGCTCGAGTGGCGTGTTCGGGAAGAGCGGGACAGGGAAGACTTTCCTTACCCGGCTGTTGCTGGCCGGGGTGATCTACCATAATACCTCTGTGGCCCTGATCTTCGACATGCACAACGAATACGGATGGAGCGCCCCGGGGGAGGGAGGCCATGTCCCGGGCCTGAAGCAATTGCCCGGGTGCTTTTCCCGGGTGGCCATCGCCACCCTGGACGAGGAGTCCTCCCGGCGACGGAGCAGCCGGTATGACCTCGTCGTTCGCATCGGCTATGACCAGATCGAACCGGAGGATGTCGAGCTCCTGCGCGGCGTCATCGGCCTGAGCGAGGTCCAGATCGGCGCCCTTTACATGCTGCGGCGCCGGCTGGGCCGGGACTGGCTGCGGATCCTGCTGGAGGAGGATCGAGAGTTCGCCGGGGAGAACGAAAACGAAGAGGAAACGGAGACCGATCCCCTGGCGGATCTGGTGGAGCGGGATCTGATCACCAGCAGCACCCTGGGCGCCCTCCAGCGCAAGCTGGGCCTCTTTCATCGGTTCCGGTTTCTGGTCCCCCAGGCCTCTGAGGACGCTGCCCAGGCGATCCTCTCCCGGGTTCTCGAGGGTCAGAGCGTGGTGCTCGAATTCGGGCGCTATGGGAACGATATGGCGGCCTACGTGCTGGTGGCCAACTACCTGACCCGTCGCATCCACGCGGAATACGTCCGCCGCAAGGAGGCCGCCCTGGGGGATTCCAGCCGGGAGCCGCCGCATCTGGTGATCGTCGTCGAGGAGGCGCACAAGTTCCTGCAGCCCGGCATCGCGGAGCACACCGTGTTCGGGACCATCGCCCGGGAATTGCGCAAGTATAACGTCACCTTGCTGATTGTCGACCAGCGGCCCAGCCAGATCGACAGCGAGGTGCTCTCCCAGATCGGCACGCGGGTGCTGTGCCTGCTGGACCATGAGGAAGATGTGCGCGCCGCCCTTTCCGGGATCTCCGGCGCCTCCCGGCTGCGCGAGGTGCTGGCCCGCCTGGAGACCAAACAGCAGGCCCTGCTGCTGGGCCACGCGGTGCCCATGCCGGTGGTGGTGCGGACCCGTGATTATGACGCCTCGTTCCTGGAGGAACTGGCGCGTGGAGAGAAGGAGGAGTTCGCGGACCTGGCCGAGAAGTATCTCCGCCTCACGCGGGATGACGACTGAGCCTGGCGAAAGGGAACCCTCGCCTCCTGGGAAACGTCTCCTTAAGAGAAGCCGTCGGCTCCTAAGGGCGAGCCATTCCTGCATGCTCCCAGGAGGTGTTCTATGAGGATGGGACAAGGGCATTGGATCTGGATCGCGGGAGTGCTCATGGGGGTGCTCGGGGCGTGCGCGCCAGCGCGCCCCGCGGTTTCCCCGCTGGAAGGATTCTCTCCCCTTCCCGCGCCGCATCGACCCACACCCGCACGGGGCACTTCAGGAGAATCCCCTATGGAACCTGAACTGGAGGTGCGAATCGAGCAGGCCCGGAAAGACCTGGCTGCCCGCATAGGCGTGCAGGAGGAGGAGATCCGGGTGGTTGAGGCACAGGCGGTGACCTGGCCCGATAGCAGCCTGGGATGCCCAGAGCGCGGACGGATGTATGCCCAGGTTCTCACCCCTGGCTATCGGATTGTCCTCGAAATCGGAGGAACCCGCTACGCCTATCACGCAGGGCGGGAGGGGTCACCCTTCCTGTGCCCACCGGACCGGGCCCAGGAGCCTGTGGGGCGATAAGGGCTCAGGGGGCGGCTAAGAGCATGGCACCCGCACCGGGCAGCGTCACGGTATAGGGCTGTCCGGCCTGGGCACTGGGGAAGACCTGCCCGCTCCACAGATCCCGCAGGGCCGGGGCCGTGAAGGGGAAGGCGAGGATCGTTGCCGGAAGGGGTTCTTGGGCGAAGTTGAAAATAGCGACCACCGTCTGATCCCCCGCTCGTCGCACGAACCCCCACGGCCCCGGCGCCGGTGCCTCCAGGGGGAGCAGTGCGAAATCCCCTTCCCGCAGCGCCGGCGTCGTCGCCCGCAGGCGAAGGAGTCGGCGGTAGGTGTTCAGCAGCGAGGCGGGGTCCTTCTCCTCCTCCTCTACCGAGATCCCATCGTCCGGACGGTTCCAACGGTCGGGGGGTCGGAACCAGGTGGTCTGCCCGGGTCCCTCTCCCGCAGCATACCAGTCCATCGGCTCCCGGCGGTAGTTGTCCCATGCTGGCGGACCCCCCTTCTGCCCCCGCATGCCGATCTCCTCCCCATAGTAGAGCTGGAGCGGCCCTGGCAGAGCGCTCCACAGGGCAGCTGCCAGCCGCAGGCGATCTGGATCTCCCCCCAGCTTCGTGGCCAGCCGGTTGGTGTCGTGGTTGGAGAGGAAGCGCACGGCCATCCCCGTGGGTGGGAAGCGCGCGGCCTCCTCTTCAAAGAGGTCGGAGAGAAGGGCCGGAGGGCCCTGGCCGGCCAGCAAACCGTCGCCGTTGCGGTCCGGGCTCCCCATCAGCACATGGTAAAGAGAGAAATCGAAAAGGGCATCGAAGCGATCAAAATATTCGCTCAGAGCCGGGACGTCCCGCTGCCATACCTCCCCCAGAAGCAGGGCATCCGGACGGATGGCTCGGACTGCAGTGCGCAGCTCACTGAAGAACGCCTTGGGGGGGAAGGTGGCGTTGTCGACCCGAAAGCCGTCCACACCCTGCTCCAGCCAGAAGCGGGCGACACGGGTGAGGTAGCGCACTACCTCCGGGTTGCGGTGGTTGAATCGCGGCATGCTGGTCACGCCGTCAAAGGCGAGATACTGAGTGTGGGCCTCGTTGAGCCAGAGAAACCAGCCGCTATAAGGGGAGTCCGGCCGGCCGAAGGCATCGCGGAAAAGAGGGTGCTGACTGGAGAGATGAGAGGGGACGAAATCCAGGAGCACCCGCATTCCCCGGGCATGGGCAGCCTCGACGAGGGCCCGAAGGTCCGTGATCGTCCCATATTCCGGACGGACGTCGAAGTGCTCCATCACGTCATAGCCGTGATCAGAAGGGGAAGGATAGATGGGCATCAACCAGATCGCGGTGACCCCTAATCCCTGCAGGTAATCCAGTCGGTCGATGATTCCCCGGAGGTCCCCGATGCCGTCCCCATCATGATCGGCGAAGGAACGGACGAAGATGAGATACAGCACAGCGTCCCGGAACCACGATGGGTCAGGCGCGGCTGTCGCCTTTGGGCTTGGGAAAGGGGAAAGAGGGGCGGTGGGAGATGGCCGTGAAACAGGCTGACAGGCGAGGGCCATCAGCCCCAGAAGAAACACGAAGCGCCCCTTTCCATTGGAGCCCATGGAGCCCCTTGGATCCTGGATCTAAGGCGTTGAGAATCGGGCGATGAACGGGAGGAAGAGCATGTAGCGGCGTAGCATCAGCGAGGCCTCCGAGATGTTGTTCGACGGCTCCGGGTCCGGCTCGCTCGCCCCTCCTTCCACTCGCCAGATCCCCAAGAAGATCGGGGTGGCAGGTCGGAAGAACCGAATCGACAGGATACGGGTTGCCCCGGGAGCCATCGGCGATTGGGTGCAGCGCAGAGCGCTTCCCTGGCGGGTGCACCCGGCCGGCGGGTCGCCCTCCAGCGTCACTTCGATCGGGAACGTGTCCGTGAGAACCGCAGAGGCAGCCCGTGAAGGGCCTGCCTGGGTCCATGTAATCGTCTGAGTGATCCGCCAGCCGTTCCCCACCCACTGGGCAGTCAGGGTCTGAGCCACCCCCACATCCGCCGCCGTGGTGAGCGGAATCCCAAGCACCGCCGTGTTATTCCCCAGACCCGGATCCGGCGTTTGAGCCCCCACCGTGGCCGTGACCGCCACGCTGCCCGTGGCCACAGGATCCACCCCCAGCCGAAGCCCATAAGTCCGCGTCGCCCCTGCCGCCAGATCCCCCACCCCACACACCACCGGATTGGTCCCACCGCAATCCCCCGGAAGAACCTGCGGCGTCAGCGCCGCAGGCAACGTCACGCTCACCACCACCCCCGCCGCCTGCGACGGACCCCCATTGGTGATCGCCAGCGTCACCGTCACCACACCCCCCGCCACGGCCGGAACAGGCTCAGCCCCCAGCCCCACCCCCACATCCGCCGCCAGCTGCACCGGCGCCGACTCTCCATAGCGTCCAAGGGCGTTGTAAGCGCGTACCTTGAAGAAAGAAGACCAAGATACATGAGGGATGAAGAAATGGAGATAGCCATCAGGCTCCCCGAAGGGGGCTGTTGAGGTCATCCCCACGCTTGTCCATGGACCCTCTACAGAGGGGCTTTGGAAGACCTCATACCTGGTCACAACCTCAGCCCCACCCTGGGTGTCCTGTCGGATCGGACGCCAGCGGAGGGCCACACCGTCCGATTGAGGGTCAGCAAGGACGGTTGGGGCAGCCGGGGTGTCCGCCTGCTCGGGCTGCAGCACAACGGCTCCCCACTCCGGGGGCACAGGAATAGTCACCTGTCCATTGGACACCGGAATGGTGACGCCTGAGAGAACTTCCTGTAAGACCGTCCCGTTCGTCCATCCGATGGGCGAGGTATCCACGCCGGAAAGCGTGATCGTATGGGTGACGGTGTCTCGGTTCAGCAAGACGACAACCGCCTGAGAACCCCAAATTCGGGCAAACCCGTAGAGGCGGTTCGCGTCATCTATGATCAGCCCGTGAAGGACATCGCCATCCTGGAGGGCACGGACCGCATGGCGGATGCTGGCCATCCGCTGCACGAAGGCCCACAGCGAGAGGTCCGCCTGGAAATCCCCTGGCGTATCCGGCCATGGATAGGGAGCCCGGTTGTAGGGATCGTCCTGCCAGGTGCTCCCATCCCAGACGCCATCCTGAGAAAGGCCCACCTCGTCTCCATAGTAGAGCGTAGGAGCCCCCGCATAGGTGAAGGCAAACAGCCAGGCCTCCTGCATCCGATGCCGGGCCTTGGCGTCGTCGTCCCCGTTGACCTTGCGGAGCAAGAAGCGCAGGCGGTTGGTATCGTGGGAGCCCAACAGGTTCAGCATGGCCTTCCATGCCGGCGGGGGATAATCCTCCCAGATGGACATCAGCCGGGCATGGAACTGAGAAGGAGTTAGAGGGGCGATCGGACCGCTGACGCTCCCCGGGTTATCATCGTTATCCTGAAAGACCGTCCCGCCGGAGCATCCGTTCCCGGCGCAACCCGTGGCCAGCCAGCCCAGGACAGCCGATCGGAACCGGTAATTCATGGCGCTGTCCCACTGGGAGCCCAGCAACCATGGTGAGGCATCCCCCCACTCCTCCCCGATCATCACCGCATCCGGTCGCACGGATCGGATCGCTGCCCGGAACCCGGACCAGAACCCGTTGGTCGGGGATATGGTGAGGCCAGGATCCACATCGCCGGCCACATCCAGGCGCCAGCCTGAAGCCCCTTGTTGGATCCAATAGGGGCCCACGGAGGCAGTCCCCTGGGTGTAGAAAAGGGCCCGGACCGATGGGTGAGCGGTGTTGAGTTTTGGAAGAGAACCATAACCCTGCCAGGTCTCGTAGGTCATCGTCCATGGCCCGGCCGGGTCATCCGCGTCATTCGCATCACAGCGGTCACCCGCGCTCATCGGCGGATGCCCGATGTCCGGGAAGAAGAACCATGCCCGATAAGGGGAAGCGGGGCTCTCACATGCCCCGGAGTTGTCATCGAGGCCAGGCCCGTTCGGGGAGGTGAGATTCCCGGCAGCGTCATAACGGCTGTAGCGGTCAAAGTAAGGGCTGTCCGAGGAGACGTGGTTGAAGACCCCATCCAGGATGATGCGGATCCCGTGGGCTGCGGCTTCCTGCACCAGCGCCTGGAAGTCCTCCAGCGTCCCGAAATCCGGGTCAATGTGGAAGTAATCCACCGTATCGTATTTGTGATTGGACGGAGAGCGGAAAATGGGGTTCAGATAGAGGACAGTCACCCCCAGCGCATCGAAGTATCCCTCCCGGATCTTCTGGAGGATCCCCCGCAGGTCGCCCCCATAGAAGTTCTCGCCATAGGCGTCCGGGCATGGTCCCGCGCTGTCCCGCGGATCACAGATCCGCGTGTTCCAGGCTGAGCTCCCGGACCGAAAGAGAGTTCCGCCCGGACGATTGTAGTAGAAGCGACCCGGTAAGGGATCGTTGGACGGATCCCCGTCGCGGAAGCGATCGGGGAAGATCTGGTAGACGACGGCCCGCTGAAGCCATTCAGGGACCGCGAAGGCAGGGTCGTAAACAGTGATCTGGAAGCTCTTCCAGACCACCTGGTTGAAGTCGTCATACATTTGACCGGTTCCGCCCCCATAGAATTGGGGATCGTCATCGGCATACCAGTCCGTATCGGGGGTGCGATTGAAGGGGCATGCGCCGCCCCCATCATCGGTCAGTTCGAAAACGTAGTAAAGAATCGTAGGCTGGGCGGTGGCTGTGACCGGCAAGGTGACAGTCCAGGTATCGTAGACTGTCCCTTGGGCTTCCAGGCCCATCGTATAGAAGGTCTCCGTGTCTGTTCGATCATCCCACACCCGAAGCCGCACTCGGGTGAGATCGTTGTGAGCAGTGCGCAGCCGTAGCCGGATAGGAGTCCCCGCCGGGATAGTGCCGCGGGGTTGCCGATAGGCTGGATCGAAGGTATCGTGGCGCACCTCTGCCCACCAGACATCGCAATCGGGCACGGCGCCCAGGGTGTATGTGATCCATTGGGAGAGCGTAGTAGAGGCATCCCATCCCGTGGATTGGCTATCCGGGGGAACGGTATCATAAGCGCCCTTGGTGCTCCCACCCTGGGTGGTGAAAAGTTGCAGATGGAGGGTCATCCCTAACGAGGCCCCGATCTCGGAGAGGGGGATGCGAAACTCCACCCCACGGCCGTCAGCGTAGGCAATGCGGGTACCTGTCTGGCCGCCTGGAGGAATGCCTCCCCAGTTGACGCCATAGCCCTGCCACGCAGATCCGTCCCATCGCAGCAGTTCTGTCCAACCGTTATCGGAGGGGGAGGCGCCCGGGATGTTCCCACGGACCACGAAGTCGGGCTTCCAGGGATGAGCGAAAGCGATGGCATTGCCCCAGGGATCCTGAGTTCCTCCCTGAGGCGTTCCGCCCACATCGATCAGCAGCCCGATCTGCCCGGAGGAAGTGCTTTTCTGATACGCGGGCAGGTCTGCATACACATAAAGATATTGAGCATCGTGGGTCACATAGAGGGCCGTGAGATCCGCCCACTGGGTTCCCACCCAATCCCGCGGCCCCGGGCTGGCCAGGTCCCCAGGGGGATCCGTGGCGATGGGCATGCCGTAAGCAGGATCCCGAAGCCCATCCAGCGCGATCCCTGCATCTGCCCGGGTCGATGGAGGGATGCGTCCCGTCGCGAGGAGGGCCAGGAACACAGAAACCACGAGACAACGGCGTAAGGAGGAAGAGCCCCCGCAGCGCATCGTTGGCCCCTTAACGCCAGCCCAGGGTTAATCCGCTGACGATGTAGCGCTGGATCCAGAAGTAAACCGCAGAGACAGGCAGGGCGACCAGGATAGCCATCGCGGAGAACATCGACCATGGTGTGCTATCCGCATACTGACCCACCATGTTGTAAAGCGCCATCATCAGCGTGAAATCCTTGGGATTGGTCAAAAACTGCCACGAGATCGCGAACTCGGTCCATGTGCTCATGAAGCCCAGGAAGCCGGTCACCGCCAGAGCCGGCATGGTCAGGGGAAGGGTGATGCGCACGAAAGCCTGAACCGGCGTGCACCCATCGATCAACGCTGCCTCCTCGAGGTCCCGAGGGATCGTGTCAATATACCCCTTGAGGTTCCAGATCGCGAAGGGCAAGAGGCTGGATAGAACAGCCAGCCCTACCCCCCAAAGGGAGTTGCGGAGATTGAAGGTCATTTCCCCCACTGTGATCTGCACCTTATTCAACAGCACAAAGAGGGCGGGAAGGGTGGCAATCGGAGGCAGCATTAAGACGGCCAGGATAGCGATCATGAAGATCCGCCGGCCGTGGAACCGCATGCGAGAAAACGCATAAGCCGCGAACACCCCTACAATCACGGAAGCCAGCCCCGTGCCGACGGACAGCCGGAAGCTGTTGAAGGCGAGCTCGGGCCAGCTCACCGGATTCGGGGTGGGCTGCCGCAAGACTTTCCGGTAGGCCTCCAGCGAGGCCCCGGGCGGGATCAACCGCAATTCCGTCGGACGAGAGATATCCCGGGGATCGAGAGATAAGCTGACGACCCACAGGATCGGGTAGAGGACCGTGAAGGCGATCAGCAGCAACACCGCCTGCAGGGCCAGCTGATATCGTAACGGGAGACGCCGACCCGGCGAACGATAGGCCTGCGCCATCCGCCGCTCTCGCCACCAGCCTTGCAATCGCACGCGAACCGCCAGACTAGACATCGTAACTCTCCGTCGCTCGAGTGATCGCGTTGGTCACCAGGGTGATCGCCAGGAGGATGAAGAAGATATAAACGCAGAAAGCAGCCGCCACGCCGTAGAGACGCTGCTCGTTGACCAGCCGGAAGGCAATGGTGATGAGGATCTCAGTCTGCCGCAGAGGGCCACCGCCGGACAGGAAATAGATCAGGCTGAAGAGATTGAAGGTGACCACGATCCCATAGACCGCAGCCGGGACCATGGCCGGTCGCAGCAAAGGAAGCGTGATGTATCGAAGCTTCTGCCAGGGCGTCGCCCCGTCTAAATCGGCAGCTTCGTAGAGGTCTTTCGGAATGCTCTGTAGAGCCCCTGTCGCCACGATGGTCATGAACGGCCACCCCAGCCACACATTTGTGATCAAAAGAGCGTAATACGCCAGTGGCAGCGGCAGGCCCGGAAGCAGCCATGGGATCGGCGGATCTACCTGATCGATCCATCGGATATGGAAAGCTTCTCGAGGAAACCCGAGCAGTCCGCCGATCAGCGCCAGGCCCTGATTGATCGCCCCATAATCCGGATCGAACATGTTCCGGAACACGTTCGCCACGATGATTTGGGGGATGACAATGGGCAGGACAAACAGGGCCCGGTAGAATCGTTTGCCCCACAGCCCCTCCGTGTTCAGGGCGACGGCAATAAGGACCCCCAGAACCACATGGATGGCAACGTTCGAGAACGTCCAGAACAGATTGAACGCCAGGGTCCGCCAGAAGTTGAAATAGGAAAGCCCGATCTCCCCCCGCAGGATGCGAACGTAATTTTCCAGCCCCACCCAGTTCGGAGGAGGAGCGTCGATGCGAAGGTTTTTCAGACCATAATCCGTAAAGGACATGTAGACCTGATAGGCCATCGGATAGAACGTGATCACCCCCATGATGAGGAGGGCCGGAAGCAAGTATAAATATGCAGAGAGCCAGCGACGGGACCGGATCCAAGCGACACTTGGAAAGGACAGACCGATCGGGGCCATTTTCCCCTCCCGATTCATAGCAGGGGGCGCGAGCAACCTCCGCTCGCGCCCCCTGGGCATCGCCTGCTTACGGGGAGAACTTGTTCGCCTTATTCATATCCGCACAAGCCTTGGCCACTGCATCGGCGGGCTTGGCCTTCCCTTCCAGGACAGCGGTGAACATATCCCCGAAGGGGCCCCAGTAATTATCAAACCATGCTTCCTGAGGACGCGGGAAGCCCGCTGCGGCAGCCTCCGCGAAGGTCTTGACCAGCGGATCCGTCACCTGCACATCCGTGCGGACGGGTGGATCGCCGGCCACGTCGGCATAGATCTTGAGGCCCTCGGGCCCGAAGATATAAAGGGCCAGGGCGACCGCGGCCTCCTTGTTCTTGCTGTTCGGATTGATATACCAGCCGTCCACACCCGTCAGCGGCTTGGCCGGCCCCTTCGGACCTGCCGGGAGGGGGACGACGCCCAGCTTGTCGCCCAGATCCTTCTTATAATCCCCGAGCATCCAGGGGCCGTCCACGATCATATCGGCTTTGCCCTGACGGAACAAAGTGGCCCCCTTCGAGAGATCCGATTCGAACTGAGCACCGGCCGCCTTGAGATCCAGCAGGAACTGCAACGCTTCCGCCACGCCTCCTTTATCAGCAATGCAGCGGCCCTGCGGATCCGCCAGCTGGCCTCCGAAGGCCGAATACCAGCCAAAGTGGAAATAGGCCGCCGCTCCGCCGGCGTAGAGCACCAGTTTCTTGCCCGCCTTGACCAGCTTCAGCAAATCGTCGGTGGTCTTCGGAGGCTCAGGCACCGTGGACTTGTTGTAATAAAGGGCGACCGCTTTCACGATGCCTGGCACGCCGTAGATCTTGCCCCCAACCTGCATCCCCTGGATCCCGATGGGCGCCACGTTCTCGAGCTTGCCCTTCAGCAGATCGTCCAGGGGAGCAATGAGGCCCGCCCGCACCTCTTTACCCAGCTGGTCGTTGGGTGCTGTGAACATGTCTGGGCCACCCCCGGCCGCGACCTCGGTCTCCCACTTGGTGAAAATCTGATCGAAGGGGATGGCCAGAACCTGCACCTCCACGTTCGGGTTCTTCTGCTGATAGTTCTTCAGGATCTGCGTCAGGGCCTGCTCCTCCGATCCTCCCGTGTGATAGGCGTGCCAGATCGTCAGCTTGGTCTTGGGAGCAGGTGTCGGAGAGGGAGCCGTCGTGGGCGTGGCGGCTGCCGGAGCGGTGGGAGAAGCCGCCGGAGCGGCCTGGGTCGCGGTCGGAGGCACTGGCGTAGGCGTCGCACAGGCCCCCAGCAGCGACCCGATCACCAGCAGACTGATGATCCAGAGAAACCAACGCCGCGGAACCATCTTGCACCTCCTTTTTAAGATCTTCCCGTCTCAGGGGCTCTGTATAGCGCCCCTGGGATCGGCTACGGTTGCCATTGATCGGTAAAGGCCGCAGAACCGGAGCATGGCAACGTGCGGATATGGTTCGTACCGCCTTCCCAGATTACGGAGCCATCCGGGTTCTTGACAATGTATTTGTATTGGAGCGTCCCGCACTTGCTGTAATTGGTGAAATAGACATCCCCAGACCATGTGTTCGAGTTCACCCATGAGAGCGGCCGCGCTTTGGCCGGATCCCAGAACCCAAGCTCCGGCGCATCACCGACCACAAAGATGTTCTGGCCATAGTAGGTCACATAGCCCTGAACGGTGAACGTCACCTTCACATCGCTCGAGGCGCCGGCGACCAGGATCGCTCCACCCTTCGGAGGGACAGAGACCCCCACCCGTCCTCCGCTGACTGCATACTGCCCCCCGTTCCAGAGATCAGTGACCCGCGTTCCATCGGCCAGATACCCGGAGACGGGGAAGGAAAGGATTCGACTGGAGTCGCTATTGTTAAGGCCAACCAGGAGCTTGAAGGAGCTATCCCAGCGGCGATAACCATACGTGCCGCTCGCCTCATCCAGGATCGCCCCATGGGCGATCCCACCGGTCCGCAACGCCGCATAAAGGGATCGGATGCGAATCAACCGCTTCACATCGGCGCGGAGCGCTTGATCCTCCTGACCCCACGGATACGTGCGCCGGTTATCCGGATCATTGGCTCCTGTCAGGCCCACCTCGTCTCCATAGTAGATGGTGGGGGCGCCCGGATAGGTCATCAAGAAGAGATAGGCCAGCCGTAGGCGCGCCTTGTCGCCGCCCGCATCATACAGAAAGCGAGCGGTGTCATGGGAATCCAGCAGGTTCATGAGAGCATACCATGCCTGGGGCGGATAATCCTCCCAGATAGCCAGGAGCCGCTGATGGAAGGCAGTAGGTCCAATGGAGCGCCGGGCAATGAAATCCGTCACCGCGAACTTCAGCCGATAGTTCATCACACTGTCCATCTCCCGGCCCGTGAGATACTCGCTGGCATCCCCCCAAACTTCCCCGATCACCGGGGCATCGGCTCGGGTTGCCTTCACGGCCGTCCGGAAGCCCTGCCAGAAGGAGTGGCTGACTTCATCCGCCACGTCCAGCCGCCATCCATCAGCCCCCTGTTGGAGCCAATAGCGCGCCACGGCCCCCGACGATCCATACACGTAATCTCGAACCGCCCGAACCTCCGTCCATTCCGGGAGTGTGGCGAAGCCCCACCAGCTGGCATAATCGGGAGAACCCAGGATGCCCTGCAGCGGGCTGTCCCAGTTCACCTGCGGCTCCCCAGGATCCCAGAGGTGGTTTCGGTTCCGGTCATCAAACCACCGGATCGGATAACGATAAACGGTATACCACGACCAGTAGGGAGAAGCCGATCCCCGTTGCACAACATCCTGGAAGAAGGGATGAGCCACGCTGGTGTGATTGAACACCCCATCCAGAATTAAACGTATCCCTCGATTATGTAAAGCGCTGACCAGATTCTGAAAAGTGGTTAGCGTTCCAAAGTGAGGATCAATTTGGAAGTAATTTGTAATATCGTATTTGTGGTTCGAGGGCGACGTAAAGATCGGGTTCAGATAGATGGCAGTGACCCCGAGATCCCGCAACTGATCCACTTTGGCCAGGATCCCCGCCAAATCTCCCCCATAGAAGTCCCGGCCCCGGGGCGGATTCTCCGGAAGATCAAACCAGTTCGTGTGGAAGAGCACCGAATCCCCATAGACTTTTTCCGTGGTCTTGGGATCGTTCGATGAATCACCATTGTAGAACCGATCCGGAAAGATCTGGTAAATTACTGCGTTCTTCAACCAGTCCGGAGTCGTGAAATTGGGGTCATAAATCGTGATGTTGTAATCATTGGCCTGGGCGTCGGCCTTATTACCGTAAGCCGCTCCCCAGCCGCCATCCCGCGCGCCATCGTCGGCGTAATACGCCACCGCAGAGCCATCGTAGATCCGGAAGTGGTACCAGAGGACCGTCGGAGCGGTATAGACCGGTAGATCCACACCCCAGTAATCATAGGTCGCGTCATTGGTTTCCCATGCCATAGGGTAAAGCTCCTCCCGGCCTGCCGCGCTGTTCCAGATGCGGACCACCGCCCCTGTAATATCGTAGCGATACACACGGAGGCGCAGATGAACCCGCTGGCCCGTCGGGATCGCCCCCACCGGGTTGCGATAGAAGGAGCTACGGCTATTGTGGCCCAGACCGAGCCATTCTACATTGTTGTCGTTGGTGGCCGCTCGCGCCCGTTGCCCGCGGAGGGGGAGGGCCAAGCTCAGAATCAAAACCAATGCCCATACGGCGATGCGCTGCCGTTGATCCATGGCTCCTTCCTCACTGAGTTATCGATTGGGTCTTCGCCGATGGCTCAACCCGGCGCCGGGCCGGTGGACTCCCGCACGATGAGCTGCGCGGGGATCAGGATATGAGCTGGCGGCGCCTCTGGCTCCTGCAGCCGACGGGCCAGGGCCTCCGCCGCCGCCTCCGCGATCCGGTCTACATACAGATTGATCGTCGTTAACGGAGGATCCGCCAGCGCGGCCAGCGGGGAGTCCGAACATCCGATCACCGAGATGTCCGCCGGGACCCGAAGCCCCCACTCCCGGAGCGTGCGCAGCACCGTGAGCGCCGGGATATCATGGGTGATGATCGCCGTGATGGCACGCCCTTTGGACCAGAGCGCCTCCAACGCCCGCACCGTCCCGGCCTCGGTCCCATCGGTCTCCACCACCAGGTCGGCGTTCCCCTCCAGGCCATATTCCTTGAGATAAGCCAGATACGCCCGCAGACGGATCGCCGAATAGCCGAACTCCAGCGGCTCCGCCAGATAGGCGATCCGCCGGTGCCCCAGGGCAAGCAAATGCTCCAGCGCCAGCCGCGCCGTCTGGGCAAAATCCGTATCCACCACATCCACCCCTTCTATCTCATCGGGCCGCCCGATCGAGACGAAGGGAACGCCCAGCTCCTTCAAAAGGGCGACGCGCTCATCCTGACGACGGACCATCATCAGCAGCCAGCCGTCGCAGATCCCGGTGGCGGCAAAACGCTCGAAGGACTCCAGATCTTGACTGATCTGAAGGAGGAAATTAAAGCCGGAGCGGCTAACGGCCTGGGCGATGGCGCCGAAATACTGGAGGTTCAGGGGATCGAAGGACTCCGAGGTGAGCAGGGCGGAAAGGGCCACCGTGTTCGTCCGACGGGCCGCCAGGCTCTTGGCGGCGAAATTCGGGCGGTATTTGAGGCGCTCGACCGCCTCCAACACCCGCGCCACGGTCTCCGGCTTGAACCGGCCTTTATTGTTCAGGATGTTGGAGACCGTGGTGATGGAAACGCCCGCTTCCCGCGCGATGTCATAAATCGTGGGCATGCCCTTCCCCGCCTGCAGGAGACTCCCGGCCGGAACACCCGCCTTCGCGCTCGCTGAGGATCACCCGATAGATCGCTGACTCCCAACGGGGGGCTCTTCCCACATGTTCGATGAAGCGCTTTTGTAAAGCGCTTTTATTTTATCGAGGTCAAGCGGATCTGTCAAGAGGGGTCTTCAAAGATGGGTTGGGAAGGCAGGGTTTCCGGTGGGGAGCAATGTGTGGGAAGAGGGCATCCCGGAACCCCTGGCATCCTCCACACTGCTGGCAGGGAGGAGAATCCGGCGTGCGGAGGGGTGGATTTGTCGGACCGCCGTGGATCGCATATACTCGGTAGCAGGATTCCCCGTGAGGAAAACCGCAATGGCTGAAGAATCTCTCCAGAAAGGACGCCGGGGACGTCGGCGGACCAACCCGCTGGAGCGCTACGCGGCCGATGTCATCGCCAAGCAGCTTTTCCTGGAAGATCTGGCCGTGGCGGCGATCGATTTCGACACCCTGGCCGCCTACTATCCAGAGCTCACGCCAGAACAGCTGCGCGGGCGTCTGGGGATCGCCACCAAACGGGCTCTGCTGGAGGACGTGGCGGACATCATCCTGGAGCCCCCGGATGAAGGGGAAGGCCCGGAGCAGATGCGCCTGAATATCCTGGACCTGGACCGTTTCGCCGAGATCGTCCACGAGGAGATGACCGTCGAGGTGATGTAAGCCGATGGGGAAGGATCGCCCCAGGGAGGAGGGACAGCCGAAGGGGTCCCTCCTCCCTTGTTTATCCGGGACGGGGGAGAGGTCAGGCCCATCATCGGAGAAGTGATGATAAGGTGAAAGGGAAAGGATTCCGCGAATCCTGGAGGAATGGCCATGAGCGGGCTGCTTATCCTTCACAGCCTTTGGCGCTGGGCTGTTCTTCTGGCTGTCCTGGGCGCGCTCTATGGATTAATTCAGGAAGCTCGAGGGATTGACCCTTCTGCTCTGTGGAAGCGATCCATTCGGTTTTATCCAGTGATCCTGGACGTCCAGGTCGCTCTGGGAATTCTGCTCTGGCTGGCCCAGCGTCTCGGGGGCGGGCCGCTGACCCCGATCCAGGTGATCCATCCGGTCTGGGGCCTGCTGGCGGCCGGGGCCGCCCATGCGGCGGCCGCCTTCCGGGAACGGGAGAATCCGATCCGCGCCCGCGGGATGCTGATCGCTTACACCCTCTCCCTGGCCCTGATCCTGATCGCCCTGGCCAGCGTGGGGGCCTTTCCCTTCGGACGACGTTAGCCGGAGAGAAGGACACGATGCGCGTCCTGATCCAGCGGGTTCGCTATGGGGCCGTTCACGTGGGGGGAGAAACCGTGGCCCGCATCGGGCCCGGGGTGGTGTTGCTGGTGGGGGTTACCCATACGGACACCCCGGTGGAGGCGGACTGGCTGGCGAAGAAAGTGGCCCACCTTCGGATCTTCGAGGATGAAGCCGGAAAGATGAACCGCTCATTAAAAGAGGTGGGAGGAGAAGCCCTGGTGGTCTCTCAGTTCACGCTGTATGCGGATCCTTACGAGGGGCGGCGCCCCAGCTTGATCCATGCCGCCCCGCCCGAGCACGCCCGGCCTCTCATTGAACGCTTCGCCGAGTCCCTGCGGGCGGAAGGCATCCCGGTCCAGATGGGAGTTTTCGGGGCCCATATGCTGGTGGAGATCCACAATGACGGACCGGTCACCATCTGGCTGGAACGCTCCGCGGGCAGCCATCCGGGATGAACCCGTTCGGGGGCAGGACGAGGGGCTTCACCGCCCGTCCCATCCCCCGGAATGCCAGCCGCAAGGCGGGGGGAAGACATCGGTGAGCCCGCTTCGCACGATCGCCCGAGCTGCCACATTGTTGATGGCCGCGTATCTGGTCAACGGCCTGCTCGGCCTGCTCCGCCAGATCCTGATCTACGGGGCTTTCGGCACCAGCCCGGAGCTGGATGCGTATTGGGCTGCTTTTCGGATCCCCGACCTGTTGTTCACCTTAATGGCCGGGGGCGCGTTGATCTCCGCCTTCCTGCCGGTCTTCGCCACGCATCTGGCTCGAGGGGAGGAAACACCCGCCTGGCGGCTCGCCAGCGCAGTCCTGACCACGGTGGCCCTCGGGGTGGGAGGATCCTCCATCCTGGCCAGCCTGGCCGCTCCCTGGCTGGTGAAGCTTCTTCTGGCCCCCCAGGTTCCCCCTCCCCAGCAACAGCTCACGGCCTCCCTGATGCGGATTATGCTGATCACGCCCACCGTGTTTGGCATCAGCGGGATCCTGATGGGGATCCTCCAGGCCCATCAGCGGTTCCTCTGGACCGCCCTGGCCCCGATCATGTATAACCTGGGGATCATCGCGGGTGTCCTGTGTCTGGCGCCCCGGGGAGGCGTGCACGGGCTGGCCTGGGGGGTTGTCCTGGGGGCTTTTTTCCACCTCCTCATCCAGGCGCCGGGCTGGTGGCAGGTCCATGGACGTTACCAGCCTCGCCTGGGATGGCGCGACCCGGATGTCCGGGAGGTGATCGCCCTGATGATCCCCCGGATGCTGGGCCTGGCCGCGATCCAGGTCAACTTCCTGGTCAACACCCGCCTGGTCTCCGGCCTGGGCCCTGGATATCTGGCGGCTCTGAATCTCGCCTGGCAGCTGATGTTGCAACCCCAGATCGTGCTGGCGCAGGCGATGGCCACCGCCGCCTTCCCGACGCTCTCCACGCTGGCCGCTCGGGAAGAGCGCGGAGCGCTCCGCCGGACCCTGGGGGAGACCCTGGCGGTCCTGCTGGGGATCACTTTCCCGATCGCCGCGGGGATGATCCTGTTGCGCCGGCCCCTGATTGCGGTCCTCTTCCAGCGGGGGGCCTTCAGCGGGACCTCCACGGAATGGACTGCCCAGGCCCTCCAGTTTTATGCGATGGGCCTGCCGGCCCACGCCGGCGTGGAGTTGCTGGCCCGGGCATTCTATGCGCTCCATGACACCCGCACTCCGGTAGGGGTGGGGGTGGGCGCGATGGCGCTGAACATCGCCCTCAGCCTGGCCTGGATCGGCCCCCTGGGTCACGGCGGGGTCGCCCTGGCCAACACGGTGGCGACCACCCTGGAAGGGATCCTCCTGCTGGGGTTGCTGGCCCGGCGGCTGGAGGGATTGGACGCTGGACAATGGGGACGGACGGTGGGGCAGGCTGGCGTGGCCACGCTGGCCATGAGTCTGGCCCTGGGGCCGATGGTGCCGTGGGCGACCGATCACGGGTGGCCCGGGCTGTTGCTGGCCGTTCTGCTCGGCGCCGGGATCTATGGGCTGGCCCTTCAATGTGTGGGCGTTTCCTGGATCCGCTGGGCGATCCGCAGGATCCGGCCTTAACCATCCGCTCTGAGGCGAACCCGGGCGAACGCCTCACCGGCTGTGGCCGCACCGCCGCCGATGCTCACTCGCATTCCCGTCGACGAGATCGAGGTCATCCTCTCTCTGGATCCCCATGGCCCGAAGGGCCGCCGGGAGGAGAGGGAGAAAGCCCCGCCAGGGATCCGGATGGCCGGCGGCCCACGGACCGGGGCAGGCAACCCTATCCATATTAATGAATCAAAGCCCGAAACACCCAGGGGATGAGCCCGGCTGGCGCCATCGGGCATGGATCGCGAAGGCGGGACAGACATCCCCCCTCTGCGACCCCCGAGGTCCCGGAGGGAAGGAAAAACCATTCGGACAGGAGGTTCAACCGTGGCCGACCGCAAAGTCCGTGTCGCCATCATCGGCGTGGGGAACTGCGCTTCCGCCCTGGTGCAGGGCGTGTGGTATTACCGCGATGTCCCCGACGACGCCGTTGTCCCTGGCCTGATGCACGTGCGGCTGGGCCCCTATCACGTGCGGGACATCGAGTTCACGGCCGCCTTTGATATCGACGTAAACAAGGTCGGCAAGGACCTGGCCGAGGCCATCTTCACCCCGCCCAACAACACCCTGAAGTTCGCCGATGTCCCGAAACTGGGGGTGAAGGTTTACCGGGGCATGACCCATGATGGGATCGGCCGGTATCTCTCAGGCATCATCCGCAAGGCCCCCGGCCCTACGGACAACATCGTGCGGATCCTGAGGGATACGGGCACCGATGTGGTGGTGAATTTCCTCCCCGTGGGCAGCGAAGAGGCCACCAAATGGTATGTGGAACAGGTGCTGGATGCCGGTTGCGCTTTCGTGAACGGGATCCCGGTCTTCATCGCCCGAGAGCCCTACTGGCAGCAACGGTTCGAGGAGGCCGGCCTCCCCGTCATCGGGGACGATGTGAAATCCCAGGTGGGCGCCACGATCCTGCACCGGGTGCTCATGCAGTTGTTCATTGAGCGGGGCGTGAAAGTCGAGCGGACCTATCAGTTGAACTTCGGGGGGAACACAGATTTCCTAAACATGCTCGAGCGGGAGCGCCTGGAATCCAAGAAGATCTCCAAGACCAGCGCGGTGACCAGCCTGATCCCTTACGAGCTGCCGCCGGAGAACATCCATATCGGCCCCAGCGACTATGTGCCCTGGCTTCAGGACCGCAAGTGGTGCTACATTCGAATCGAGGGGACCACCTTCGGCGGGGCGCCGATCCACCTGGAGGCGAAGCTGGAGGTGTGGGACAGCCCGAATTCGGCCGGGGTGGTGATCGATGCGGTGCGCTGCGCGAAGATCGCTCTGGACCGGGGGCTGAAGGGCGCCCTGATCGGCCCCTCCGCCTACTTTATGAAGTCGCCGCCCCGGCAATTCCCGGATCACATCGCGCGGCAGATGGTGGAGGATTTCATTGCCGGACGTGGGGTCTGAAGCCCTCGCCTGGATGGTTTATGGACTTTTCCGGGGTCTCGGGGCGGTGGCCCAGGCGCTGCCGCCCCGAACCGCTCATGATCTGGCGATCCGCCTGGCGGACTTCTGGTATCCCCGCCTTCCCTCCGCCGCCGGGCTGCGGGACAACCTGGCCCATGTCCTGGGGGCTTCACCGGAGGATCCCACGGCCCACCAGGCGGCCCGGAAGGCCTTCCGGCTGCTCTGGCAAAATTATGTGGACCTCTTTCAAGCCCCTCGCCGCCATCCCTCCCGGTGGTTCCCCCACATCCAGATTGAAGGATGGGAATACCTGGAAGAGATCCAGAAAGCCGGAAGAGGAGCGATCGCCGTCAGCGCTCATTACGGCCACGTGGAATGGGGCCTGCAATTCCTGGGGGCCAGCGGGCTCCCGGCCCTGGCGGTTGCGGAGCCGGTGCGTCCTCCGGCCATGTTCCGGTATCTCTGCCGCCTGCGCAGCGCCTATGGGCTCCGACTGATCCCCGCCGATGGAGCGTTGCGGGAAGTATTCCGAACCCTGCAGCAGGGGGGGATCATCGCGCTGGCGATAGATCGGGATACCACGGGGAGCGGTCGGGTGTATTCTTTTTTAGGGGAACCCGCGTGGCTGCCCGACGGATACGCCGAACTGGCCATCCGCCGGGGGGTCCCGGTGCTCCCCGCCTTCGCCCGGCGGGAGGGAGCGGGGGTTCGCCTGCAGATCTGGCCCCCCCTTCACCCAGCCAGGAAGTCCGCGCAGGACCGGGAGGAGCTGGTCGCTCAGGTCCTGGACATCTTCGCCCGGGTCCTTCGGGAGGCCCCGGACCAGTGGGTGCTGACCACGCCGATCTGGAGGATCGCCTTCGGGCGCTCATGAGCAGTGGCGCTCCCATTCCGGGAGACAGGATGGCCTTAGAAGCCTTCAGGAGGAGGCCAGGGGCGTAACCCCCGAGCCTCAAAACCTTAAGGTCCGGCGAGGGCTTCTCACCGATGCGCATCGCCCTGGTATCCCCTTACGATTTCGCGGTGCCCGGTGGGGTGAACAATCACATCGCCCATCTGGCCCAGAGCCTGCAGCGCCTGGGCCATGAGGCCCATATCATTGCCCCCGCCTCGGACGGGCGAATCAGTGGGGACGGATTCATCAACGCCTCGGCCTCCGTGATTGCTTTTCCTTTCGCCGGCTCCATCGCCCGGATCACCCTCTCCCCACGCCTCTACCGCCGGATCAAAGCGATCCTTCAATCCGGCGCCTACGATGTGCTTCACCTCCACGAACCCCTGGCCCCGGCGCTCCCTCTCGCCGTGCTGCGGCACCGGGATCTGGTGCCGGAGGCCATCGCGGTGGGCACCTTTCATGCCTATCGGGAGGTCAGCCGGACTTATTACTACGGGAAACCGCTGCTGCGACGGTTTTTCAAACGGCTGGATGGATGCATCGCTGTCTCCGAGGCCGCCCGGCAATACCATATGCGCTACTTCCCAGCGGACTATGTGGTGATCCCTAATGGCATCGATTATGCGCGCTTTGCAGACCCGGCGCTCCGCCCCCCGGAACCGTTCGCGGACGGCCGTCCGACGATCCTCTTCGTGGGTCGGCTGGAGCGGCGCAAGGGGTTGCGGTATCTTCTAGAGGCCTTCGCCCGGGTGCAGGCCCGGTGCCCGGAGGCCCGCCTGCTGGTGGTGGGGGCCTTCGGACGGGCGGAGAAGGCCCCTTACGTCGCCCAGGCCTGGGCCCTGCGTCTGCGCAACGTCCGCTTCATCGGCTATGTCCCCGATGAGGAGCTGCCCCGTTATTATCGAGCGGCCACGGTGTTCTGCGCGCCCTCCATCGGCATGGAGAGCTTCGGCATCGTGCTCCTGGAGGCGATGGCTGCCGGCGTCCCGGTTGTGGCCACCGACATCCCGGGCTACAACGAGGTGGTCGAAAACGGCGTCCAGGGCTTTCTGGTCCCCCCGGAGGATCCGGAGGCGCTGGCGGACGCCCTCTTACAGGTGCTGCGGGATCCAGCCCTTCGCGTATCGATGGGGGAAGCGGGCCGCCGTCGGGCCCAACAGTATGACTGGGATGAGATCGCCCGCCGGGTGGTGGATTTTTACCGGGAAGTGCAGGAGAAGGTGCGACGCGGGATCAGGGGCGTGTGAGCGCTTTCAAGAAAAGCGGCCAGGCCAGCCTTCGAAAGAGACCGGCCGTGTAGCTCCTGAACCATGAAAAGGCAGGAGGGTTGGATGGAAACCTGGGGATGGGTGGAATACGATCCGGAAACCGATGCCCTGCGCTTGCGCTGGAAGGGGATGCCTGAGGGATCCATCCGAATGGAGATCCGGGGGGAGGAAGGAGTGCTCACCATCGCCCCGCTGCGGAAATGGCGTCCGCTTCTGGAAGCTATAGGGCTCTCCCCGGAGGCGAAGCATCTCCCCTCGGGATGGATCGGCGTGGATTCCAGTATGATCAGCGCGGTTCGTTACGACGCGGAGCGGGGCATCCTGGAGGTCGCCTTCAACAAAGGCGTGTATCTCTATTTCGGGGTCCCTCGGGAGGTCTTCGAGGAACTCCTGCGGGCGGACTCGAAGGGGCGCTATATGCGCCAGCACATCATCGATCGCTATCCGTGGATCCGAAAGAGCCGGCTGCGTCTTTCCGCCACCCCCCCTCCCGATTAGCCCTCTTTTCCTGCGACGGCCCTCCGCCATAAACTGGGAACAGAGGCGGCAAGGGGGCAGCCTCGCGGCCTCATGCCTTTTAACCGGGTGGCCGACGCCCGTCTGTCGTTCTCCAGCCTGCTCGATCGCGCGACCGGAGAGCGGCTATGGAAATCACGCCAGGCGCAATCCTCGAGGCCCCCTGCTGGGATGAGCCGGTGCGGGCGCCGACCGATCGAGGGATCGGCAGCTATCTGCAGCTGCGGGAGGTGAATTGTGGTGAATCTCTGTAAAATCCATGCCATCGGCAGGGGAAGGATCAACGAGGTTGGGAGTCGGAGGCCATCTTCGAGGGCTGCCCGGCCCTCTGCATCCGGATGAGGCGATCCGTTCCCGGAGCCCTGCGATGCTGAACGGTTGGATCGATTTACGCAGCGATACCGTCACCCATCCCACACCGGCCATGCGGGAGGCCATGGCCCGGGCGGAGGTGGGGGATGATGTGTTCGAGGAGGATCCCACGGTGCGGCGCCTGGAGGAAGCCGCCGCCGAACGGATGGGGAAGGAGGCCGCTCTCTTTGTGGCCAGCGGCACCATGGCCAACCTGGTCTCCCTCCTCACCCACTGCGGCCGGGGGGATGAGGTGATCGTGGGCGACCAGGCCCACACTTTCCTCTCCGAGGTCGGGGGGATGGCCGCCCTGGGGGGCATTCATCCCCGCCCGATCCCCAACCAGCCCGACGGCACCCTGCGCCTGGAAGACATCGAGGCGGCCATCCGGACAGAGGATGTGCATCATCCCCGCACGCGGCTGATCGCCCTGGAGAACACCCACAACCGATGCATGGGCGCCGCGCTGACGCCGGAATATATGGCCCGGGTCCGCGCCCTGGCCGATCGCCACGGCCTGACGGTGCACGTGGATGGCGCGCGGATCTTCAACGCCGCTGTCGCCCTGGGCGTCCCCGCGGTGGAACTGGCCCGCCATGCGGACACCGTGACGTTTTGCCTCAGCAAGGGGCTGTGCGCCCCTGTGGGCTCCCTGATCTGCGGCCCCCGGGATTTCATCCGGGAAGCCCGTCGGATCCGCAAAATGGTTGGAGGAGGGATGCGACAGGCCGGCGTGCTCGCCGCCGCCGGGCTGGTGGCCCTGGAGACGATGGTGGATCGGCTGGCCGAGGACCACCGGCGGGCCCGATGGTTCGCCGAGGGACTGGCGGAGATCCCCGGGATCCGGATCGAGGCCCATCGGGTGCAAACCAACATCGTGATCTTCGAGCTGGACCCCCGTCTTCCGCTGGCGGATGAGGCGTTCCTGAGCGCGCTGGCGGACCATCGGGTTCGGATCCTGCGCTGGGGCCCCCGGCGCTTCCGGGCGGTGACCCATTACTGGATCGACGACACCGATATCGGTCGTGCGCTGCAGGCTATCGCGGAAGTGATCGGCAACGCATCCCGGCGTATATCGGTGTAGCGGCACCCCCATGGCGATCGCCTTCCTCTGGCCAGGTCCCCAGCGAATGGATCCGGTGACGCTGGAATCGCTCCGGGGAGCCATCGCGCGGGCTGATGGATTCCTGTGGCTCGATCTCTGCCCGCCGGCGGAGACCGATCGGCAGCTGCTCCGGGAGGCGCTGGGTTTCCATCCGCTGGCGCTGGAGGATGCCTTCCGGGCCCGGGAGCGGCCAAAGCTGGATGTTTACCCGGATCATTATTTCGTGGTCTTCTATGCGGTGGACTACGATCCGAACAAGGGGCTGATGCTCCGGCCGGTTCATCTCTTCATCGGCCCCCGCTACCTGGTCACGGTGCGCCCGCAACGGATCCCCGAGGTAGAGGCGATTATGGCCCGCTGGGGTGATCCAGAATTCCCCCACCCCATCGCCTCTGGGAGCCTCGTTTACGATCTCCTGGACGCCATCGTGGATCGCTACTTCCCGGTCCTGGATCGGATCGCGGAGGAAGTGGAGGCGATTGAGGAGCGATTGTTCGCGGGATCCGATAGGCGCCTGGTCGAGGCGGTTTTCCAGATGCGGAAAGCGCTGCTGGAGTTACGCCGCGTGGTGGCCCCGGAACGGGAGGTGATCAACCTCCTGCTCCGACAGGAGCGACCGATCTTCCGGCCGGAGGACATGGCCTATTTTCAGGATCTATATGACCGTCTGGTGCGATTGACGGAGAGCATCGATCTGTATCGGGATATGCTCTCCGGCGCTCTGGAGAGCTATCTCTCCATTCAGTCCAACCGGCTGAACGAGATCGTGAAAGTCCTGACCATCGCCTCGATCATCCTGATGGCGAACGCCCTGATCGCCGGGATCTACGGGATGAACTTCCGGTATATGCCGGAGCTGGAATGGCCATGGGGATATCCGATGGCGCTCCTCATGATGGCCGGGGTCAGCGCAGGGCTGGCCTTCTTTTTCCGGCGGCGGGGATGGCTGTGAGATGGAAAGCGGCACCGAGGTGCCGCACTCCAAAAAGTTCAGAGAGGCCCGGCGGCTTCCCGGAGCGCCCGTGCGAAAGTTCGGAGGGCTTCCGGAGCGAAGCCGGAAGCCTCCGCATGCTGGATGAGCGCACTGCCGACAACCAACCCATCGGCCTCCGGGGCCAGCGCCCGGACATGCTCCGGTCGGGAGATCCCGAAGCCCAGGGCGACCGGCACGCCGTCCGCAGCCCGGCGAGCCCGTCGCAGATGAGCGACCACATCGACCGGCAAACGATCCCGCGCCCCCGTGATCCCCGTCACGGAAACCAGATAGAGGAAGCCCGTGGCGGTCGCCGCGATCCGGGCCAGCCGCTCATCCGGCGTGGTGGGCGCCGCCAGGGGCACCCAGGCCAGACCCGCCGCGCCGGCCGCGACCTGGAGCTCCTCCGCCTCCTCAAGGGGGAGATCCGGCACGATCAGCCCGTGGATCCCCGCCTGAGCCGCCTCCGTCAGGAAACGTGGGATCCCCCAAGCCATGACCGGGTTGATATAGGTCATCAGGCACAGGGGCCGCTGGACTCCCATGGCCCGCAGCCGGGCGGCCGCCTCCAGGATGTGAGGGGTGCGCACCCCGCGCTCCAGGGCGCGCTGTGTGGCCCGCTGGATCACCGGGCCATCGGCCAGGGGGTCGGAGAACGGCAGGCCCAGCTCGATGAGATCGGCACCGGCGTCCGCCAGAGCAGCCACGATCCGAATCGAGGCCTCAAGGTCCGGGTAGCCCACCGGCCAGTAAAAGATCAGCGCCGGACGTCCCTGCGCCCGGGCCCGGCGGAACGCTTCCCGCACCGCTTCGATTCCGTTCATGTCCGTCCCTCCCCTTTGCGGGCTTCACCCCGAGCGTCCGGGCTTCCCCATCACCTCCCCATTTCCCAGCGCCCCCGCCACCGTCTCCAGGTCCTTATCCCCCCGCCCGGAGAGGTTCACCAGGATCCAGCGGCCCGGCCGCGCCCGGGCGAGGCGCATGGCCTCCGCCACCGCGTGGGCGGATTCCAGGGCGGGGAGGATCCCCTCCAGCCGCGCCAGCGCCTGAAAGGCGTCCAGCGCCTCCGCATCGGTGACCGCCGTGTAACGGACCCGATTTCGATCCCGCAACCAGGCATGCTCTGGGCCGACCGCCGGGTAATCCAGGCCGGCGGAGATCGAGTGGGTATCCAGGATCTGCCCCCACGGATCCTGCAACACGTAGGTGCGAGCTCCGTGGAGAACCCCCACGCGGCCCCGGTCGCCGTCGGCGAAGCGGGCGGCATGGCGGCCCGTGGGGATCCCCTCGCCGCCCGCTTCCACCCCCACCAGCTCCACCGGATCCTCGAGGAAAGCGGCGAAGAGGCCGATGGCGTTGCTCCCCCCGCCCACGCATGCCACCGCCACATCGGGCAGCCGCCCGAACTGATTCAGCATCTGCGCGCGGGCTTCGACGCCGATCACCGATTGAAAGGTGCGGACGATCAGGGGATACGGATGGGGCCCCGTGGCGGAGCCCAGCAGATAATGGGTGGTGCGCACGTTGGTCACCCAGTCCCGGATGGCTTCGTTGATGGCATCCTTCAGCGTCCGCGAACCGACATCCACCGGGCGCACCTCCGCGCCGAGCAATTGCATCCGGAACACGTTCGGCCGCTGGCGGGCCATATCGGCTGTTCCCATGTAGATCACGCACTCCAGGCCGAGGAGGGCACAGGCCGTGGCTGTGGCCACTCCGTGCTGGCCTGCCCCGGTCTCCGCCACCACCCGCCGCTTGCCCAGGCGCTTCGCCAGCAGGGCCTGGCCCAGGGCGTTGTTGATCTTATGAGCCCCTGTGTGCGCCAGATCCTCCCGTTTGAGGAAGATCCGCGCGCCCACGGCCTCGCCGAGCCGTCGGGCCTCCGTCAGGGGCGTGGGCCGGCCGACATAGGTGCGCAGAAGGCCTTCAAACTCCCTCTGGAACTCCGGATCCTCCACGGCCTCGCGGAATGCCAACTCCAGTTCCTCAAGGGCAGGAATCAGAGTCTCCGGAACATATCGTCCGCCGTAAGGCCCGAAATAACCCCGGCGCTCCTGAACAGGGGGAGGAACCCATGGAATCCGCACGCTTGCTGCGACAGCCATCCGCCCTCACCTCCGCGCTGGATTAAGTTAAGTTAAGTAAGGAACCCGGCTTGGATCTGCGCGGTCTGGACCGGAGGAGGTCGGATCGCTCCCCCACGTCCCGATCGGGCAGTCCACCGCCTCATTCCGCAAAGCGTGATCCGCCATCGGGGAGCACCTCCTGAAAGGCCTTGCGGGCGCGGGCGACAAAGGCTCCCACTTTCTCCGGATCCTTCCGCCCGGGTTCCCGTTCCACGCCGGATGATACATCCACTCCCCAAGGGCGGACCTGGACAATCGCGTCCACGACATTCTCGGGGGTCAGCCCCCCGCTGAGGAGCAACCGATGGGTCCGCGCCCATGCCGCCGCGACCGCCCAGTCCGCCCGCTGACCGGTTCCCCCATACGCGGTCGGATGCCAGGCGTCCACCCCCAGCGTCGGCCCCTCGGGCAGCCGGCTCCGGTAACGTTCCGGATCCGGGAGATCCATCGGGATCCCATCGGAAGATCGGATCCGCAGGCGCAGGACCTTATACGCGCGATCGGCCAGGGCGGCCACGATCTCCGGGGTCTCCTCCCCATGGAGCTGGGCCCAATCCAGACCGATGCGCGCCATCAGCCATCGCACCCGGGAGATCGGTTCGTTGACGAACACCCCCACCAGCCGGATATGGGGAGCTTCGCGGCGGACAACCGCGGCGATCGCAGCCGCCCGCTCGGGAGGGATGAAGCGGGGGCTTTTCGGATACAGCACGAAGCCCAGGGCATCCGCCCCCGCCTCGATCGCCATCCGCGCATCCTCCAGACCGGTGATCCCGCAGATCTTCACAAACCCCATCCGTGGCTCCCTCGGTTCGCAGGACAACGGCTTGCGGAGGAAGGCAAGGGCGCGCTTCCCCCTTCGATCAGCCATCGAACACGCCGGGCCACCGCTTCGAAATCGAAACCGTTCGGACTCACGCCCGCCTCCACCAGCGCTTCCCCGATCAGCACGGCATCGTAGCCCAGGGCAGCCATCTCCCGCACATCCTCCGGGGACCGCAGCCCGCTCTCGGCAACGGTCCGGACCTCGGAGGGGATCCGGGGGCGCAACCGGGCGGATACGGTTCGATCCACCTGAAGGGTGCGCAGATCGCGATGATTGATCCCGACCACCCGGGCCCCGGCTTTCAGAGCCTGTTCCAGCTCCTCCTCCCGATGGACTTCCACGAGGGCCGTCATCCCCAGGGACGCCGACAGCGCGATCAGATCGATCAGCTGCGCAGGCTCCAGTGCGGCCACGATCAGGAGCACCGCATCCGCCCCCGCTGCCCGGGCCTCATACACGTGATAGGGGTCCAGGGTGAAGTCCTTGCGCAGAATGGGAACTTCAGAGAACGCCCGACGGATCGCCTGCAGGTGGGCCAGTTCCCCGTGGAAGAACCGCGGGTCCGTGAGCACCGAGAGGGCCGAAGCCCCGGCCTGGATGTAAACCCGGGCCAGGGCCACCGGATCAACGGTGGGGGCAATAGGTCCCCGCGAGGGAGAGGCCCGCTTGATCTCCGCGATCAGCGCCGGTCGATCCCCGCGCCGGAGGAGGACCGCGGCGAAATCCCGGGCGGGCGGGGCCGCTTCCGCCTCCGCCCGCACGGTCGCCAGCGGCCGCCTCCGCATCCGCTCGGCCAGTTCCTCTCGCTTCCAGGCCAGGATCCTTTCCAGCTCGGACATCTCAATGCTCCAATGCGAGCCTTCGCGTATATGCGACATATTCCTCCAGAACCGCCAGAGCCCTTCCGCTCACCAGCGCCTGCTCCGCCCGCGCCAGGCCTTCGCGGATATCCTCGACCTGATCCGCGGCCCGCAAGGCGAAGGCAGCGTTGAGCAGGACCGCGATGCGGAGCGGCCCGTTCTCCTGGCCCTGGAACAGGGCCCGCAACCGCCGGGCGTTCTCCTCCGGAGTGGCCCCGCGGAGGGCCTCCAGAGGCGCTCGAGGGATCCCATAATCCGCGGGATCGAAGATCCAGGTGCGGACCTGCCCGTTGGCATATTCTGCCACCCGGGTGGGGCCGGAGGGCGTCACCTCATCGACGTTGCCCACGCCGCAGATCACCAAGGCATGCCGGCTCCCCAGGGCGCCCAGCACCTCCGCCAGGGGCTCCAGCAGGTGAGGATCGAACACGCCCATCACCTGGTAAGGCACCTCCGCCGGATTGCACAGCGGCCCCAGGATGTTGAAGATGGTTCGGACGCCGATCTCCCGACGGGGGCCGATGGCGTGCTTCATCGCCGGGTGAAAGGCGGGAGCAAACAGGAAGGCGAATCCGATTTCCTGCAACGCCCGGGCCGCATGCTGCGGGGTCAGGGTCAGCTCGGCGCCCAGAGCCGCCAGGAGATCCGCGCTGCCGCTGGGGCTGGAGACCGCGCGATTACCGTGTTTGGCCACCGGCACACCGGCCCCCGCCACCACAAAAGCGGCGGCGGTGGAGAGGTTGAAAGTCCGGGCGCCATCTCCCCCTGTGCCACACGTATCGACCGCAAGGCCTTCATAGGGCACCCGCTGCATCGCCCGGCGCATCGCCTGGGCGCATCCGACGATCTCGGGGATCGTCTCTCCCTTCATCCGCAAGGCGATCAGGAACGCGCCGATCTGGGCCGGGGTGGCTTCCCCAGTCATGATCGCTTCCATCGCCGCCTGGGCTTCCTCCGCCGTCAGGTTCTCCTGTTTGACCAGCTTGGCAATCGCCTCCCGGATCATCTTCCACCTCCCCAGCGAACCCGATGTTTGGCGGAACTGCGATCGGCATCCGGCCGCTTCGGGGCTTCGTCGGATCGCTCACGGCCCAATCCCCCCTACGGTTGTCGGATCAGGCCGCACCATCCCTGCGATCCCTGTAAGGGACATCGCCGTATCCCCCAATGGCGAGGAAATTCCGTAACAGGCGCAATCCCTCGGGCGTGAGGACGGACTCCGGATGGAACTGCACACCGAATGTGGGATGCGTGCGATGCCGGAGAGCCATGATCTCCCCCTCCGGCGTGCGAGCGGCCACCTCCAGGGCCTCGGGGAGCGGCTCTGCGACCAGCAAGGAATGATAACGGCCGGCCATAAAGGGGTTCGGGAGCCCGGCGAAGAGATCCCGCCCATCGTGCAGGATCGGCGAAGCCTTGCCGTGCATCAACCTCCCGGCGCGGACCACCTGTCCGCCAAAGGCAACGGCGATCGCTTGATGTCCCAGACAAACCCCCAGGATGGGGACCCGGCCGCTCAGGGCGCGGATCACCGGTATCGTCACGCCCGCATCCTCCGGGCGCCCCGGACCCGGTGAGATCACGATCGCAGAAGGGCGCAGCTCGGCCACCTCCTCGACATCCATCGCATCGTTCCGGATCACCCGGAGCGGCATGTCCGCACGCCCGATTTCCAGAAGCAACTGGCCCAGGATCTGAACCAGGTTATAGGTGAACGAATCATAGTTATCGATGACCAGGAGCATTTCCTCCTCCTTTCTCTGCCGATCCACCTGTTCACAGTTCCTCGACGGAGGATCGCTCCGTCCTCCCGTCCTTTGGCTCATGGGCCTCGTCGACAGCTCGTTGCATCGCCCGCGCCTTGTTTCGGGTTTCCTCCTCCTCCCGTTCGGGGATCGAATCGGCCACGATCCCGGCCCCCGCCTGCACGATCGCCGTGTCCCCCTGCACCATCACGGTGCGGATGGTGATGCACCAGTCGGCGTTCCCCCGGGGGTCGAAATACCCCACGCCGCCGGCGTAAGGCCCTCGCGCGGCTCCCTCCAGCTCCGCGATGATCTCCATCGCCCGCACCTTGGGAGCCCCCGAGACGGTTCCCGCAGGGAAGGCGGCGGCCAGGGCATCGAAGGCATCGCAATCGGAGCGCAACCGCCCGCGGACCGTGGACACCAGGTGCATCACGTGGGAATAGCGCTCCACGGCCATGAACTCCTCCACCCGCACCGTTCCGTAAGCGCAGACCCGCCCGAGATCGTTGCGGCCGAGATCCACCAGCATCACGTGCTCCGCCTGCTCCTTGGGGTCCGCCCGGAGCTCAGCTTCCAGTCGCTGATCCTCCTCCACGGTTCGACCCCGGGGGCGCGTTCCGGCGATCGGGCGGATCGTCGCCTCGCCCTCCTCCACCCGCACGAGCATCTCCGGCGATGCGCCGATCAACGTCAGATCCTCGCCGTTCCGTCCCAGGCCCGGAAGGTGGAGGAAAAACAAGTAAGGGGAAGGGTTCAGGCGGCGCAACGCCCGGTAGATGGCGAAGGGCGAGACCCCGATCGGCCGACTCCAGCGCCGGGCCAGGACGATCTGAAAGGCATCTCCCGCAGCGATGTATTCCTTCGCTGCCCGCACCATCGCGCCGAAGCGCTCCGCGTCCGTGTGCGCCTGCCAGGAAGCCACCTCGTTCCCTGAACGAGGGCGCGCGGAATCCGGCTGGGGAGGATCCTCCAGGCGTCGCTGAAGCTCTGTCAGGCGATCTTCGGCCTGTCGCTCCTCCCCGGGCTTCACCAGGCTGAAGAGCGAGAGGGTCTGGGTCACGTGGTCGAAGACCAGCAAGGTTTCCACCTGCATCAGGACGGCGTCCGGGAAGGCCAGGTCCATGCGGGGCGTCCGGGGCGCTCGATCGAAGAAGGCGGCCATCTCATACCCCAGGTAACCGGCCAGCCCGCCGATGAAGCGGGGCCATGGTTGTGCGTCGCGCTCCGGGGCCATATCGGCCAGGGCCTCCCGCCAGACAGCGAAGGGATGGATCCGGCGCAGATCATAGACGCGAGCCCCCTGCGTCCCGATCTCCTCCATCCGATCCCCATCCACCCGATAGATCACTCGGGGCATGAGGCCGATGAACGAATATCGGGCCAGGTAAGCGCCGCCCTCCACGCTCTCGAACAGAAAAGATGGCCCCTGCGGACGAAGCGCCTGATACAGGCGGATGGGCGTCCACAGATCGGCAGGCATCGTCCAGCGGATCACCCGCATGGAGCCCCTGAAAGCGCCTTCTTTCGACATGCGACCCCCCTGAGAAGGCAAAGCCGATCGATCCGTCTCCTTCTCCCCACCGGACCTATAAAAAAAGCGCCCGTCCCTCACGGAGGGACGGGCGCCGTTGTGGCCCCGTGGTGCCACCCTCATGAGGCGGGTCAACGTCCCGATTCTGGAAACAGAACACCCCCGTCCGTGAGACGAGGGTGCAGACGCTGGCCAGCCTCACTCTTTCGCGGGGACAGGATGGCTTCCCATCCGATCCCCTCCGCCCAGATAACGGTGGCGACTCCGGCCAGGACTACTGCGGGCGGGGTCCGCCCGGTTCGTCCGGCGACTCCCGGGCCCATTCAGCCCCGGCGTGCGCAGCGGGCTCCCACCTTCCCCCGCCTCTCTGGGCGCCGGCCCGAGGCCTACTCCTCCCGTTCACCGTCTTTCGAAACCGTCCATTTTGCGTATAACTATAGGCCTTTCCCTCCAACTTGTCAATAGGGGGGCGTGCCTGTGGGCAGAGGCGAAGGGGTGAACGGGCCGGCGCCCCCGGGCCGAATCCGATCATCAAACCCTCCCGGCGTGGGCACAGGAGTCATCCCCGCCTCCTCCCAGGCGAATTCCCCCAAGGGGCTCCGGCGTCCACCCCGGACCCCCCAGTTCAGAGCGATAGGCGTCCGGAGAGGGGAGGAGAAGCCAGCCGGTGAAGCGGGCGCTCCAGAACGTGCCCTGAAGGCCAGGGACCGGCTGGTTGGGGGCCGCGTGGGTGTCGAAGGCGAGGATGTCCCACGTTGTGGTGATGATAGGGGACGGAGTGAAGGTCTGCGCCGTTTCAGCGTTCGAAACACCTCAATGGCGGCCTCGGTTTCCCTCTTGCCCATCCCGCGGGCAACGCGCAGGCGCATCCTCGGCTCGATCATCGTCGCCCGCCAGAACGTTCCCTTTTCCTCGGCTTCGGAGTCGCCTTTTTTCACCCTGGTGGCCGACGTAAGACCAGAGGGTGTCCCGTTGCCCCTGATCCAGATGATCTCCTTCCTGGTCCTCCGGGAGGGATCTGCAGCGGCAGCGCGCGTTTTCATAACGAAAGCCCGCCGAGCATCAGCCACAGAACGCCCAGCAGAAGGGTTCCCACCCCGGCGAGGGAAACGGAGAGGCGGACCCAGGGATAGGGCCTCGGAAGGCACGCCGGCTCCTCCGGACCCATCCACATCGCGACCACCACGCGCAGATAGAAATACGCGGAGATCACGGTTGTGACAACGCCCACGATCACCAGGGCGATCCATCCGGCCTGCCAGGCCGCCGCGAACAGCAGGAGCTTGGCGAAGAAACCCGCAGTGGGAGGCACCCCGATGAGGGACAGCATGAAGAGGGCCATCGCCGTTCCCATCCCCGGCGACCTCCGGGCGACCCCTGCATAGGCTCGGAAGGATTGATCTTCCCCTTCGGGGCCGACCATTCCCACCGCCACCGCGAAGGCCCCCATGGTGGCCAGGGTGTAAGCCAGAAGATAGAACATCACGCCAGGCACGGCCAGGCCCGGATCTCCCAATAACCCCATGAGCAGATAGCCCGCATGAGCGATGCTGGAGTATGCCATCATCCGCTTGAAGTTCGACTGCATCAGAGCGACCCCGTTGCCCACCAGCATGGTCGCTGCAGCCATCAGGGCCACCGGGCCACTCCACAGGGCCACGGCAGGCCCCAGCCCGACCAGGAACACCCGGATCAGGGCCGCCACAGCGGCGGTCTTGGTGGCCGCTGCCATAAAGCCGGTGACCGGCGTCGGGGCCCCCTCATAGACATCCGGGGTCCAGAGATGGAAGGGCACCGCGGCCACCTTGAATCCCAGGGCCACCAGCAACATGGCGCCGCCGATCCAGACCAGCGGTTGCGCCCCCGGATCCGGGCGCTTCCACCAGGCCGCCAGGTCCCTCAGATTGGTCAGGCCCGTCCCGGCGAAGATCAACGCGATTCCGAACACCAGGAACGCCGAGGCAAAGGCGCCCAGCAGAAAATACTTGAGGGCCGCCTCCTCGGATTCCAGCTGGGGGCGGGCGAAGCCGGCCAGCACATACAAGGGGAAGGAGAGCCACTCCAGAGCGAGGAATATGATCAGCAGATCCGCAGCCACAGCCATCAGCAGCATCCCGGCAGCGGCCAGCAGGAGAAACACATAATACTCTCCCCGCTCGATCCCCCGATCCGCCAGATAATGCCGCGAGAGCAGGATGGCAAGCCCGGTGCCGATCAGGATGGTCAGGCTCAACCAGAAGGCCTTGGGATCCCAGTGCACCATCCGATACAGGCCCTCAACCTCCCCGCGGCCGGCCAGCGCGGCGACAACCCCCAGCGTTAGCGCGGTGATCCCCAGCGCCCCCCAGGCCATTCCAGCGGCCGATCCCGGACGCCGGAACGCCTCGACGAGCAACAATCCCAGCGCGCCTGCAGTCAAAACCAGCGTCGGCAGCAACGGCCATCCTGTCATCCGCTCATGTTCTCCCGATTGATTTTAGGGTGCACCCAACACGAAAGCGGGATCGTTGCAGGGTTAACGCGCGGCGAGCGCCGCCTGGGCAAAGGCCTCCATGCCCTGCCGGATCGAAGCCTGCATCGCGGCGAAGAACGGCATGGGATAGAGGCCGATCAGCAGGATCAGGGCCAGCAACGGCGCCATGATCGCCAGCTCCCGGCCGCTCAGATCCGGCAATCCCCGCCACCGGTCCGGCAACGGGCCATGGAGCACGCGCATCAGCATCGTCAGAATGTAAATCGCCGCCAGCACGACCCCCAGGGCCGCTGCCGCCGTCAACCCGCGGGCAGCCGGGCCCAGCGCTCCGGATCCAAAGGCCCCCAGCAGGATCAGGAACTCCCCCACGAAGCCGTTCAACCCGGGCAATCCCATTGAGGAGAGCCCTACCACGATGAGGATGCCTCCATATATCGGGAGGACCTTCCACAACCCGCCCAGCTCCCGGAAATCCCGGGTGTGGGTCCGCTCATACAGCATCCCTACCAGCAGGAACAACCCACCGGTGCTCAGGCCGTGGTTGACCATCTGGAGGAGCGCCGCCTGCACACCGAGCGGGTTCAGCGCCGAGAGCCCCAGCATGACAAATCCCATATGAGAGACGCTGGAGAAGGCCACCAGGCGCTTGAAATCGTCCTGGGCATAAGAAGCCAGCGCCCCATACAGGATCGCCACCACGGCGAGGAGAGCCACAGGGACAGCCAGCTCCTGAGCGGCCACCGGGAACAGCGAGAAGTTGAACCGCAGGAACCCATAAGCTCCCATCTTCAACAGGAGGGCGGCCAGGATCACGGAGCCCGCCGTCGGGGCCTCCACGTGGGCATCCGGCAGCCATGAATGGAAAGGCCACATCGGCACCTTGATGGCGAAGGCCAGCCCGAAGGCCAGAAACAACCAGCGCTGGGCGGCCGGGGAGAGCAGCGGGCTCAAATGCGAGGCCATCCACACCGGATCGAAGGTCCCTGTCCCTGTGAGCGGGCGCGAGAGGAGCCACATGGCCACAATCGCCACCAACATGAACACAGACCCGGCCATCGTATACAGGAAGAACTTGATCGCCGCGTAGATCCGTCGTGGGCCGCCCCAGATCCCAATCAGCAGGGTCATGGGGACCAGGGTGAATTCCCAGAAGATATAAAACAGCAGGAGATCCAGGGCGAGGAACACCCCCAGCACCCCCGTCTCCAGCAACAGCATCAGCGCCATGTATTCCTTCACCCGCTCCTCGATGGCCCACGAGGCCATCAGGGCAAGGGGGAAGATCAGCGCGGTGAGCAGCACCAGCCACAGGCTGATCCCATCCACCCCCACCCGATAAGCCGCCCCGATGGATGGCGCCCAGTCCCAGTGATGAACGAACTGGGGGCCAGGTTGGGCCGGGTCGAACCCGGATAGAAGCCCCAGCCCCAGGGCCAGGACTCCCAGGCTGGTTCCCAGGGCAACCCAGCGGATGGTCCCCACACGCTCCCGAGGGACTCCCAGGATCACGAAGGCCCCGATGAGGGGCAGGAGCAGCATCCACGTCAAGATGGGGAAGCTCGCCATCGGTTCCGGCTCCTTATCGCAACGCCCAGAGAATGTAGAACACCAGAAGAACCGCGCCGATCAGCACCGATAGGCCATACTGGCGCACGTAGCCGCTGCTCCAGCGGCGCACCCTTCCGGCCGCCGATTGCACCAGGCGGGCCAGGCCGTTGACCGCCCCGTCGATCCCACGCGGCTCCACCACCTCCGCTACCCACCTCGCCACCCTTTCGAAAGAACGAACGAAGAGGAAATCATAGAGCTCATCGACATAGAGCTTCCGGTTCAACGCCGGGAAGAAACCCCGAAGCACAGGGCGCAATGGGTCCTCCACTCCCTCCGGCCATGCCGGAGGACGGTAAATCGCCCACGCCGCTCCGATCCCGGCCAGGGCGATCAGGGTGCCCAACAGCGCCGGTTCCGGATGGAAAACCGGTGGATGCTCAGGCTCCAGCCAGGCGCTGAGGGCCCCGAACCCCGGGGCATTGATCCAGCCAGCCACCACGGAGAAGAAAGCGAAAATCGCCAGGGGCACGGTCATCACCGACGGGCTCTCGTGGGCATGAGCGGCCGCATGGCTTCGGGGGGCGCCCGCGAAAACCATGGCCACCTGGCGGGTCATATAGAACGCCGTAAGGAAAGCAGCCGCCAGCAGCAGCCCATAGGCGAACGTCGCCCATCCCCCTATGCCCCTCAGGGAGACCAGGATCTCATCCTTGCTCCAGAACCCGGCCAGCGGAGGGAGCCCCGCCAGCGCCGCCGCCCCGATCCCATACGTCCAGAAGGTGAGGGGCATCCGTCGGGCCAATCCCCCCATCCGGCGCATGTCATTGGGATCAAAGGGCGAGGACCCGCCATGATGGCGATGAGCATGCTCCAGGGCATGGATGACGGAGCCTGCCCCCAGGAAGAGCAGGGCTTTAAAGAAGGCGTGAGTGCCCAGATGGAAGATCGCGGCCCCGACGGCTCCGGCTCCGGCGGCCGCCACCATGTAGCCCAGCTGGGAGATCGTGGAGAAGGCCAGCACCCGCTTGATGTCGAACTGGCCGATGGCGATCAGGGCGGCCCACAACGCCGTCACCGCACCCATCAACGTCACCACCCCCTGGATGAGGGGTGCCGCCGCGAAAAGGGGATGGGCACGGGCGATCAGGTAAACCCCTGCCGTGACCATGGTCGCTGCATGGATCAGCGCGGAGACCGGCGTGGGGCCGGCCATCGCATCAGGCAGCCAGACGTAGAGCGGGATCTGGGCGCTTTTGCCCGTCACCCCCGCAAACAGAAGCAGGGCGATGAGAGCGATCACCCCCTTCTCCACCGCCCCATGTTCCGCCGCCTCAAAAATCGGCCCATAGCGGAACGTGCCGAAGGTCCAGAAGAGCAGCAACAGGCCCAGGGTGAAGCCGAAATCCCCGATGCGGTTCACAATGAAGGCTTTGCGGCCTGCCCAGGCGTTATAGGGGACCTCGAACCAGAAGCCGATCAGGAGATAGGAGCAGAGCCCCACCAGCTCCCAGCCCACGAAAAGAACGAGGAAGTTGTCGGCCAGGACCAGGAGGAGCATGGAGGCCAGGAACAGGTTCAGGAACATGAAGAAGCGACGGATATGGGGATCGCCCGCCATGTAGCCGATGGAGTAAACGTGGATCAGCGTCCCCACCAGGGTGACGATCAGCGCCATAGCCGTGGAGAGGGGATCGATCCGTAATCCCACCTCCGCCGTCAGTGGGGGAACGATCGCCCAGCGGTAGAGGCGGACTTCCACCAGCCGGGCCTCCGGCGGACGGGCCAGCAGGGCCGCGAAGACCAGAACCGACATCCCGAAGGACGCCGCCGCGGCCATCGAGGCCACCACCCCCACCGTCCGCTCCCGGGTCTGACCCGTGGAAACCAGGTTGATCAGAAATCCGAGCAATGGAAAAGCGATGATCAGCCAGGACCATGCGAACAGGGCTTCCATTCCGGGCTCCTCACGGCTGGTTCGATCTCCAAAGAGTCAAGCAGGGCACCGCCGGCGTCCTGCCCAAACTTTCCAGGAAATATCCTCCAGGCTCAGGCCGTCTCAGCCTCGCAAGCTGCTGAGCTCATCCACGTTCGTGGTCTTCTTGGTGCGGAAGATGGCGACCATCAGGGCGAGGCCCACCGCCACTTCCGCGGCGGCCACGGTTAATACAAAAAAGACCGTGAGCTGTCCTTCCAGGAGGCCACGGTAGCGGGAGGCGGCCACGAAGGCCAGGCCCGCCGCGTTCAACATCAGCTCCACGCACATAAAAACGATCAACGCGTTCCGGCGAATTAGAAAACCGACAGCGCCGATCCCGAAGAGGATGGCGCTGAGGGCCAGATAATGGGTCAATGTGACCATCATTTCCCCTCCGATCGGGAATCCCGGGCCAGCACCACTACGCCTACCATGGCGATGAGCAGGAGGATCGACGTGATTTCGAAAGGAAGCACATAGGTCGTGAGCAGCCGCTCGCCGATGGTTGCGGGATCCCCCAAGGGGGCCGGAAGGCTCCCAGCGGGCGCCAGGCCTGCCGGCGTCTGGAGAAAAGCGAACAGCGCCCCTCCGATCAGCGCGGCTCCCAGACCCCCCGCCAGCGGGGCCTGCCAGCGGAGGCCGGTCGTCCCCCCCACCCGCTCCGCCCCCAGCATCATGATTACGAACAGGAAAAGCACCATCACCGCCCCGGCGTAAACGGCGATCTGAACCATCGCCACAAAGGGGGCGCCCAGCAGAAGATAGAAAACCGCCACCACCACCAGGTTCAGCACCAGGAACAGCGCGCTGTGCACCGCGTTCCGGGTGATCACCATCGCCAGGGCCGTGGCGATGGCGATCCCGGCCAGCAGATAAAATATGACCAGCTCGCCCAAGAGGACCTCCGATCTGGAGTTTGCAGGCAGCTGCTGACCCTAAACCGGCTCGTTCACCAGCCCCTCCTCCCAGATGGAGCGGGTGCGCAGGGCCGGATCCGTGGTCCGCTGGGGGGTGCCCGGCACGCCCGGCGGGGGCGGCACCAGCAGCTGCGCCTTGGTGACGATAAAGGACTCCCGCGTATAGCCTGCCGGCGGGATCTTATCGGTCAGGACGATCGCGTTGGTCGGACAGGCGTCCTCACAGTAGCCGCAGAAGATGCAACGCAACAGGTTGATCTCGTAGACCTTCGCGTACCGCTCGCCCGGGGAGTAACGTTCCTCATCCGTGTTCTCCCCCGCCTCCACGTAAATGGCGTCCGCCGGGCAGGCGGCGGCGCACAGGGCGCACCCGATGCAGCGTTCCAGCCCATTGCTGTAGCGACGCAGCTCGTGCACCCCCTTGAAGCGCACCCGCAGGGGCCGCTTCACTTCCGGGTAGGGATACGTCACCGGGCCTCGCAGGTTGGTCTGGATGAATTCCTGAAAGGTCGTCCACAATCCCCGGAACAATTCCGTGACCATCGGATCACCTCGCTCCCAGCGCGAGAGGTTTTGGAAAAGGATTTACGCTGTTCAGCTCCTACCCGGGAGGCGGAATCGCCTCTCTCCGCGAACCGATCGGCACCCCCCTCGGTGAGCAAGCCGCAGGGGCCTGTCCCGACCTCAGCGATCTCAGGCCGTTAAGGCCACCACCACCGCGGTCCCCATCACATTCGCCAGAGAGAGCGGCAACAGCACCTTCCATCCCAGGGCCATCAGCTGATCATACCGGATCCGGGGGAGCGTGGCCCGGATCCAGATCATCAAGAAGATGAGAAGGGCGACCTTCAGGGTGAAGTAAACCACCCCCAGGGCGGGATACTGGTCCACAAAGGGGCCCAGGTATCCGCCCAGAAAGAAGGTGGTCATCAGGGCACTGAAGCCGATCATTTTCACGTATTCGGCCATGAAGAAGAGGGCGAACTTCATGCTGCTGTATTCTGTCAGATACCCGGCTGTCAGCTCCTGTTCCGCTTCCACCAGATCGAAGGGCGCCCGTTTGATCTCAGCCAGCCCGGTGATGAAGAAGATGATCGCCGCCAGCGGCTGGAGGAAGAGCAACCACCCGTTGCGCTGCGCTTCCACGATCCCGCTCACCTGGAGAGTCCCCGTGGTCAGCACCACGCTCACGATCGCCAGCCCCATCGCCAGCTCGTAGCTGATCATCTGGGCCGAGGCCCGGATGCCTCCCAGCAGCGCGTATTTATTGTTCGAGGCCCATCCGGCCAGGGTGATCCCATACACGCTGATCGACGTGACGGCTACAATATAGAGAACCCCCACGTTAACATCCGTCAACTGGAGACGGGTCCGATGCCCCAACAGGGTCAGCTCCGGGCCGAAGGGGATCACGGCGAAAATCAGGATGGCGGGGATCAGGGTGATCAGCGGCGCCAGCACAAAGAGGATGCGATCAGCATATGCCGGGATGAAATCCTCTTTGAAGCACAGCTTCACCGCATCGGCCAGCGGCTGGAGCAACCCGTAAGGGCCCGCCCGGTTCGGCCCGATCCGGGCCTGGAAATCGGCCACCAGCTTGCGCTCCGCCAGGGTGAGATAGGCGAAGCCGGTCAGCAGCAGCAGAACCAGGATCGTGCTCTTGATGACCGCCTCAACGAGGAAGGGCACCATCCCCAACCTCCACCCGGAACTCCACCGGAAGGGCCTGCACGGCGCCGGCGCGAGGGGCCAGGCTCGCCGGAAGCAGGATGACCTGGGGCGGAACAGCCGGGTCCACCTCCACCGGCAGACGGAGCATCCGGCTGTTCGCCTGGATTATGGCCATCCGGCCCGCCTCCAGCTGTAACCGCCGGGCGGTCTCCGGATGCATGCGCGCCATCCACGGAACCACCCAGCTCCGCAAATGGGGCGTGCGGGCGATCAGCGTTCCCTCGTGATAGAGCCGGCGGGTCGGAACCGCCAGCATCACCTCTTCAGAGGGGACCTCAAGGGCCTTCCAGAACAGCGGCCATCGGGCCTCGGGGTCCTCCGCTTCCGACGCCCAGGCACGGCCCAGCCCGGCCGTGTTCGGCCGGGCCGTTCCACCGAAGTAGAGATCCCGCGCGGTGCCTACCGGCGGCCACTGCGGCCGGGTCCAGGCCAGCGCCCCATAATCCATCCCGGCATAGCGCGGGATCGTCCGCGCGATCTCATCCATGACCGCTTCGGGGGAGAGATACCGCCATCGCTGGCCCAGGCGGAGGGCCAGGGCGACGAAGATCTCCCAGTCCCCCCGGGCCTCGCCAACCGCTGGGATCGCCTTATAGAACCGCTGCACCCGACGGTCCCCACTGGTGAACGTGCCGTCCCGCTCCGCCCATGACTGGGCCGGCAACACCACGTCGGCCATCCGGGCGGTTTCTGTGAGGAAGAGATCCTGGACCACCAGGAAACCCGTCCGCGGCATCACTCGTCCATCCCCCACCGGATCCGCCCCGACCACATAAAGGGCCGGGACCTCCTCCGGGAGCGGGCGGACGCCGATGAAATCGAGGGCTCCCTGCGTGTTGGCGTGGGGCCAGAGGGGAAGCAGGCCGTTGTTCGGACGGCCCACATGGCCGGTGAGGGCGAGCACGTTCGCTGCCATTCCCGCGAACGCCTCGCCATCCATCACGCCTTCCCGGCCGAATATGAAAACCACCTCCCGGGCCTCGGCGATCGCCCGGGCGAACGCCTTCAGCGGCTCCACCGGGACCCCCGTCCGATCGCTGATCTCGTCCAGCGGGTAATCCGCTACGGCCTTCCTTAGGGCCTCCAGGCCCTCCAATCGGGGAAGAGCCTCAGGGGCCACCCGGTTCTCCTCCAGCAACACCCGCAACACCCCGACCAGGACCAGGACTTCCGTCCCGAAGCGGTATCGGAGGATCGGATCCGCATAACGTTCGGCCTTCTGGGGCTTGCCCCCCGCCACGATCAGCCGGGCGCCCCGGCGCACCGCCCCCCGGACGCGCAGGAACCAGACCGGAGCCTCCTCCTCCAGATCGCCCGCCATCACCACGATCAGGCTCCCCGGCCCCATCCGTCCGAAGTCCGTGCCGACCCCCACCCCGTAACGGGCGACCCACTCCCCTCCGAAGACCGGGGGATCCATAGTCACCCAGGGGGATCCCAGGGCCTCCTCGAACAATTTGCAAAACAAGTAAAGATCCTCGTTGGGAAGACGATCCCCGATGATGCCGGCGGCCCGAGATCCGGCCTGCCGCATGGCCTCCGCCACGCGATCCAGCGCCTCCTCCCAGGAAACCGGGACCAGCTCACCGTCCCGCCGGATCAGGGGCTGCCGGAGGCGATCTTCCGCCGTGGCGAAGTGATGCACAAAGCGCCCCTTATCGCAGATCCAGATCTCATTGACCTCCTCATGCTGGCGCGGCATCACCCGCAGGATATCCCATCCACCCTTGCGGGCCGAGGGCCGTATGTCCAGGGTGATGTTGCAGCCCACCGGGCAGTGGGGGCAGATGCTAGGGATCGGCGTCATCTCCCAGGGCCGGGCCCGGAATCGGAAATCCGTGGTGGTCAGGGCGCCCACCGGACAGATATCCGTGGTGTTACCGGAGAAGTAACTGGCGAAGGGCGGATCGGAGAAGGTGATGATCTCCATGCCCCGCCCGCGATCGGAGAACCCCAGCACCGGATCATCAGCGATCTCCTCCTGGAAACGGATACAGCGGCCGCAGAGGATACACCGCTCCCGATCCAGGATGATGAGATCCCCCAGGGGGACCCGCTTCTCCTGGTGCATCTTATCCCAGTAGTCGAAGCGGGATTCGGCGGGGCCATAGCGCATCGTGAGATTCTGGAGGGGGCATTCCCCGCCCTTGTCGCAGATCGGGCAATCCAGAGGATGGCTGGTCAGCAGGAACTCCAGGACCGCCCGCTGGGCCTCCCGAACCTGGAGGGTGTTCGTCCGCACCACCATGCCCTCGGCGACCCGGGTGGTGCAGGCGGTCTGAAGGCGGGGCATCCAGCGCACCACCGGCCGTCCCTCCTCATCCCGGAGGGGCTGCCGGGTGTTCGGATCCACCTGGATCGTCCCCACCTCCACCAGACACATCCGGCACATCCCGGCCGGCTCGAGCTTGGGATGGTAACAGAACACCGGGATATCGATCCCGGCCTGCTTGGCCGCGTCCACCACCAGCATGCCGGCCGGCACCTCGATGGAGCGATCATCGATCAGGATCCGCACCGTTCCTGCCATTCCTCACTCCTCATCGTGAGTTCAGGGCGGAGAGACGCGGTGTCGCCGCTCCCTAACCCCTCCCCTCAGCCCCCATAGACGTCCGGCCTGGAGCGACGCATCAATGTCTCCGCCAGGTCCGCATAGAACCGTCGGAAGTCCTCCAGATCCAGAGGCCGGTATAAAGGCGGAAGGGCCCGCATCCGCTTCAACTGCTGATGAATGAAACCCGCCAGATAGAACTCCTTCAGTCCCGGATCCTTCTGACGCGCCAGGGTCAGCAGATGATCGAAAGTCCAACCCGTATCCTTCAAAACGAAGTAAAGATCGATGAAATCCCGCAGCTCGCCACGGCTCATCAGAGCGGTTACCTTGTTGGCCGCAATGTTTTCCAGGGAATCCACCTGTATTCCTTCCCGCTCCACCGGGGAGCCGAACCAGGGTCCAGGATCATAGGCGAGATCCACCTTCAAGGGTGAGGAGCCCTCCGCTTCGAACAGGAAGACACGACAGAAAAAAGGGGAGCGTCGTTCGAGCGCCACCGCCAGCCCTTCCTGATGGGCGATGTCGCTTATCCCACGCTCCACGTCCTGCATGTCCCCTGGGTTCGGCGTGAACAGGTCCAGATCCTCACTGATTCGATGGAACAGGTAAAAGGCAGCCAGCGCGGTCCCTCCAGTGAGCACGAACTGGTGAGCAAAGGGCCTGGCGAAGAACGCTTTAAGCACCCTCCTCTGGAGGGGCGTCAGAAGCGACCTCATATCCCCAGACATGGAGACCCCACTCCCAGATCTCGCGCAGGTCCGGCGGCCAGATGTAGCGCCGGACCACCGGCCAGTTCGCCGCGATCTCCGCCGGCGTGACATACTGCCAGATGGCCTCGAAGGGGGCCTCCGAGACGATCCGCCCGATCAGGCGAGCTCGCTCCTCCGGATCCCCCTCGCGGAGGATTCGCCGGATCTCCTCCTCGGTTAAATCCCCGCTCCACGAGAAAGGCGCACGGGGCATCGTCCCTCCCGCCATCGGCATCCACGCAATCCAGCCACCGCCTTACCCTTGCTGGGGTTGGCCTGGACGTGCGCGTCTCCAGGCCTCCCGCCGCTCAGGCAGGCATCTCCGCGGGTGTCTTCGCCACGCGCTGGAGATAGGCCTCGTATTCCTTTCGGAAATACTTCAGGCTGGAGAGCACCGGGCTGGTGGCGAAGTCCCCCAGGGGGCAGAGGGTCTTGCCCGCCATCTGACGGGCGATGCTCTCCAGAAGCTCGGGATCCTGAGGGCGTCCGCGACCGGCGATGATCCGCTCATAGACCCGGCGCAACCAGTAAGTTCCCTCCCGGCACGGCGTGCACTTGCCACAGGACTCATGCTGAAAGAACCGCACCATCTTGTAAGCCGCCCAGACGATGTCCACCGTGTCATCCAGGACGATGATGGAAGCCGAACCCAGCATGGAGCCAGCGGCCTGGACGGATTCGTAATCCAGGGGGGTGTCCAGGGCGGAGGCCGGCAGCATGGGGGCGGAGGCCCCCGCCGGGAGGATGGCCTTCACCGTCCGCCCATCCTCCAGCAGGCCCTGACCGTATTCTTCCCCAAAGATGAGATCCCGGAAGGTGATCTTGCCCAGCTCCGCCTCATAGTTGCCCGGCCGGCGCACCCGGCCGCTCAGGCAGAAGATCTTGGGGCCCGGGCTTTTCTCCGTTCCCATCGTCCGATACCAGGCCGCGCCGTGGAGGATAATCGGAGGCACATTGGCCAGAGTCTCCACGTTGTTGACCACCGTCGGCTGGCCGTAGAGGCCATAGGTCGCCGGGAACGGCGGACGCACCCGGGGATGGCCGATCTTCCCCTCGAGGGATTCCAGGAGCGCCGTCTCCTCCCCACAGATATAAGCCCCGGCCCCCAGGTGAACGAACATCTCCACGGAATAACTCGTGCCCAGGACGTTGCGGCCGATGAAGCCAGCCGCGTAGGCCTCCGCGATGGCCGCTTCCAGGCGGCGGGCCACCGAGCGGTACTCCCCACGGATATAGATATAAACACGCTCCGCCTGGATCGCATAAGCAGCCAAAAGCGCCCCCTCGATCAGCTGGTGGGGATTCCCCTCCATGATCTCGCGATCCTTGAAGGTCCCCGGCTCGGATTCATCGGCGTTGACCACCACATATTTCGGGAACACATCTTTCGGCACGAAGGACCACTTCATCCCGGTGGGGAAGCCCGCCCCGCCTCGCCCCCGCAGGCCGGAGGCCTTCACCTCCTCGATCACCTGATCCGGGGTCATAGCGGTGAGGGCCTTCCGCCACGCCTCATAGCCGCCGTGGCGGACGTAGACCTCCAGACGATGGAGATCGGGGATCTCCCGATGTCGCAACAGGATATAGCGTCCCATCACATCCCATCCCGGGAGAGATCTTCAATCACTCGATCGAAAACCTCGGGGGTCACATGCTCCACAAACTCCAGATCCACCTGCATGGCGGGCGCCCGATGGCACGCTCCGATGCACATCACGGTCTCCAGGGTGAACCGGCCATCCGGCGTGGTCTCGCCGGGGCGCACCCCCAGGCGGCGGATGGCATACGCCACCAGTTCGTCCGCCCCTCGCAGCGCACAGGGGAGATCATCACAGATCTGGATCCGGTGGCGGCCGATGGGGCGATCATAGAAAAGGGTGTAGAAGCCCACCACCTCCCGAACCTCCGTGGGGCTGACGCCGGTGATCTCCGCCACCTCCCGGATGCCCTCCTCGGTGCAGTAGCCATATTCCTGCTGCACCAGATAGAGCAGGGGGAGGATCGCCGAACGCTTCACCGGATATTTCGCCAGGATCGCCTCAATCTCCTGCGCGTATTTCTCCCGGAGCATCCTCTCCGCCTCGATTCAGGATGGAAAACCCTGCTTCCCGCACGCGCGAGCCCAGCGCCCGCGGAGTTCCCCTCACACCTCGACCCGATAGCGGCAGGCGGGGTCTCCCCGGCCGCGGCAGGCTTCCTCCATCACGTGGACCGCCTCCGTCGGCCGCTCCAGCACCCAGGCTGTCAGCGCCTCCAGCACGCCGGCGGGGAGATCACAGCACGGCTCCGCACAGCGGATATCCACGCAGTAAGGACAGGAGGGGTTCTCCCAGTAAATCCGATCCCCCTCCCGCCACACGCGGGGCGAAGAGCCGGTCTCCGTGCGGACCACCGCGGCCGCCCGCTGCCAGGCGTTGTAAACCCGCTCCCGGGGTGCATGCAGGAACCCGGAGACCATGCGGATCAAGTTCGCCACCCAACCATAGGCCTGGAGATCCCGACGCAGGACCTCATGCCCGATCCGGCGGAGCATCCAGCCCCCATCCGGGCCGAACCGCTCCCGGATGGCGTAGCAGAACGCGGAGATCTCCTGGAACGTGACCCCCGGCTCCGGGCTGAGGGGTGGTAAGGCCTCCTCATAACGCTCCAGCCCGGCCCGCCGCAGCGCATCCCGCCATGCCTCTGGACCGATGATGGATCGGGCCGCATCCAGGATCTGGCGGGCGTAACGATGGGTGAGCTGCCCGCTCATCGCCCTCCCTCCCCCAGCGCCTGGGCCAGGAACGCCTCCAGCAGGGGCGTCACCACATCGGGGCGCTCCAGGTTGACGATGTGCCCGGCCTCGGGGATGACTTCCAGGCGCGCCCCGGGGATCGCCCGGGCCATCCGCTCCGCCTCATGAGGGGGTCGCGAGACATCATCGGCCCCCACCACCACCAGGGTCGGCGCCCGGATCTCCCCCAGCCGCTCCAGCACCGAGGTCCGGCTGAAGATCCCCCGCCCGATGGCCAGGATCCCCGGCAGGCGCTCGGGCGGGACGGCGGCGAGGGCCGCCTTGAACCGGGCGATGAGCTCCAGGTCCCGCTGGACCGTGACGGGCGAGAAAAAGAAGGGCACCAGCGCCTCCAGGATGGGCGGGGGGAGCGCCCCCGCCTGCTCCACGGCGGCCATCATGGCGAAATACCGTTGCCGGGATTCCTCCGGCTCCGCGCCTGCATCGGTATCCATCAGCACCAGGGCGGCGACGGCCTCCGGGTGGTTCAGGGCCAGGCGCATCCCCCACATCCCGCCCACCGAGAGGCCGACCACCGCGAACCGGGAGAGCCCCAGGACCTGGGCGAAAGCCCACATGTCCTCCGCCAGCTCATCCACCGAGTAGGGCGAATGCGGCGGAGGGTCTGAGCGGCCGTGGGCCCAGATCTCCGGCACGATGCAGCGGTAGGCCCGCGAGAGGACGGCCACCTGGGGCTCCCACATCCGGGCATCCCACAGGTAGCTGTGCCCGAACAGCACCGGGAACCCTCTCCCGTGCTCCTCGTAGAACATGCGGCGTCCGCGGATCACCACCTCTGGCATCCCTCACCTCCTGACTTGAGGATAGGCCGGCGAACCTGCCCCCTCAGCGATCCACTTCCCCCAGCACGATGTCGATACTGCCGATGATGGCCACGAGATCGGCCACCAGGCATCCCTTCGCCATGATCGGGAGGGCCTGGAGATTGACGAAGGAGGGCGCCCGGAAATGGACCCGGCGGGGCTTCGGGGAGCCATCGCTGTTGATGTAGACCCCGAACTCCCCGCGCGGAGATTCCACGGCGTGATAGACCTCGCCCGGCGGCGGGCTAAACCCTTCCGTCCAGAACTTGAAGTGATGGATCAGCGCCTCCATGCTCCAGGCCAGCTCCTCCTTCGGCGGCGGCGTCACCTTGCGATCCGGGGTGATGTAGGGCCCCTTCGGGAGGCGTCGAAGGGCCTGGTCGATGATGCGCAGGCTCTGGCGCATCTCCTCGATGCGCACCATGAAACGGTCATAAACGTCGCCGTTCTCCCCCAGCGGGATGTCGAACTCGAAGTGATCATAGGAGGAATACGGCTGGGCCTTGCGGACATCGTAGTTCACCCCGGAGCCCCGCAGGGAGGGGCCGGTGATCCCCCAGGCGATGGCCTCCTCCGGCGAGATCACCCCCACCCCCTTCGTCCGCCGAAGCCAGAGTGGGTTCCGCTTCAACAGGCGCTCGTATTCATTGATCCGGGACGGCATGAGCTTCAGGAAAGCGCGCACCGCATCCTCGAACCCCTCGGGGACATCGCGCCACAGCCCGCCAACGCGGAAATAGGAGACCATCATCCGCTGGCCGGAGACCATCTCGAAGATGTCCAGGATCATCTCCCGTTCCCGGAAACAGTAGAGAAACACGCTCATCGCTGCGATGTCCAGGGCATGGGTTCCCAGCCAGACCAGATGGCTGGCAATGCGCTGGAGCTCCGTGAGGATAACCCGGATATACTGGGCCCGCAGAGGAACCTCCACTCCCAGCAACTTCTCCACGGCCATCACGTAGGCCAGGTTATTGGACATCGGGGAGAGGTAATCGATGCGATCCGTCAGGGGGATGATCTTGGTGTAGGTCTTCGACTCGCAATGCTTCTCGATGCCCGTGTGCAGATAGCCGATATCGGGAACGACGGAGACGATGGTCTCGCCGTCCAGCTCGACCAGCAAGCGTAACACGCCATGGGTGCTCGGATGCTGCGGGCCGACATTCAAAAGGATGGTCTCCCCTCGAAGCGCTCGTTCGGAGACCAGATGCTTCAACTGCTCCAGCGTGAATTCCTGAACCTCGCCTTCCCGGATCGCCATGAGCGCTTAACCTTTCCTTGGGGAATGGAGCTTCACGGGCTCAGAGTCGTGCTGCGGACCCTCACCGGGAGCGTCCCGAGCCGGCCCCCGAAGAGAAGGAAGTTATTCCTTCACGTAGGGCTTCCGGGAATCGATCTCCCGCCAGTTAAAAGAGAACTGGACCGGCTCCACCACCAGGGGGTGATCCCGTCGCAACGGATGCCCTTCCCAGTCCTCCGGCAACAGGATACGGCGCAGATCCGGATGGCCTTCGAAGCGGATGCCGAAGAGATCGTAAACCTCCCGCTCGTGCCAGTTCGCCGTGGGCCAGATCCCGGTTACCGTGGGGACCACCGGGTCCTCTTCCTCCACAAAGACCTTTACTCGAAGCCGGAGGTTGTGGGGAAGGGAGTAGAGATGATAGTTGACCGCAAAACGGGGCCGATCCGGCCAGTAATCCACCGCGCACAGATCAGATAGGAAATTAAATCGACATGCAGGATCGTCCCGGAGAAAACGACAGAGATCCACCAGGGATTCCCGACGGACCACCAGGGTCGTTTCCCCTCGGAACTCAATGATCTCCTGAAGAGCCTCGCCGAAACGGGTCCGAATCGCTTCCACCACGTCCTGAATCGACACGCTCTCCTCCTTCCCCCCACGAATCGATTTCTTCCCTCCCCCCGCCGCGGCGTAGGGAGGGCAGGCACCTTCCGATCCGCTCCGAGAATCAACTCGGGCGACGGCTCTTGCCGCAGGAAACCCCGGGGCCAGGATCTGGGGAAACCGGATGGATCCTCGAGATCCCAGCCTACCCGATCAACGGATCCGGCCACCGCGCCGGATCTTCTCGTGCAGCAAGAGGATGCCCTCGATCAACCCCTCGGGACGGGGCGGGCAACCCGAGACATACACATCCACCGGGATGATCTCATCCACTCCCTGGACGATGGCGTAATTGTTGAAGACCCCCCCGGTGGAGGCACAATCGCCCATGGCGATCACCCACTTCGGCTCGGTCATCTGATCGTAAAGCCGCCGGACCACTGGGGCCATCTTCCGGCTCACCCGACCGGCCACGATCATCAGATCCGCCTGGCGCGGCGAGGCCCGCATGATCTCCATCCCGAACCGGGAAAGATCGTAATGGCTGGCCTGGGTAGCCATCATCTCGATGGCACAACACGCCAGGCCGAACAGCAACGGCCACATGGCCCGGGTCCGCCCCCAGGCGGCTACCCATTCCAGCGCCTCCTCCAGCGTGGTGAGCGCCACCCCCACCTCCCCCGTCTTCTGACCCGCCACCACCGCCACCGGCTCCTTCACCGCTCCCATTCGAAGGCTCCTTTCCGCCAAGCGTAGACATATCCCACCAGCAGGATCAGAACAAAGATCGCCATCTCCATCAGAGCGATAACCTTCAAGGCTCGAACTTGCAGAGCCCATGGATAGAAGAAAACAATTTCAATATCAAATAGAATAAAAAGAAGGGCGATAAGATAAAATTTGACCGGAAAACGCCGCTGCGCCGGACCGATGGGGATCATGCCCGACTCATAGGGAAGGTGCTTGCGACGGCTGGGCCGTCGAGGGGCCAGAAGGGCCGGTGCCAGCATGGCTGCCGCTCCGATCCCCAGGCCGATCAGAAGCAACAGCCCGATCGGCACATACTCCAGGAGGGTTCCCGTCCCCATGCTTCCCCCCACACGGGTCTTTTGTTCATTTTACCACAAAGGGAGGGGGCGTCAATGGGCGAGAGGTTGAGCCCGACGGAGCATGGGATGGACGCCGCGCCCCAAAGGGATTCCGGGAAGCCGCCACCCCTTTCCGAAAGCGCGGATGGTCGTCCGATGGATGGAGGACCTCATCCCGGGAAGCGGCAGGATGGAGAGCGGATGGGGCGGACTTCTTCTCAAAGAAGGAAGGAGAAAAGCGCAGTAGCCATCAAGGCGAAGGCCCAGAGGAGATCCAGGTTCACCCAGGCCTGTCGTAGGAGAGCCCATCGGCCGCCTTCATATACGATCCATGCGACCAAGGCCATGGTGAGCAGATACCCCAGGGTATGCGCGCCGACCATGCGGAGGCTGTGTCGCAGGCTCAGCAGCCATGCAGGATCAAGCCCTCCGCTCCCATACTGCCCGGGGACCACACAGAATGGACCGAGCAGGAAAGGAGAAAGCATGAGGCCTGCGCCATGGCTGGAGGCCATCAACGTTGACCACAGGACCAGATCGCGGAATCCCACCCGCAGACCGACCCATCGAGGATGGCGAGCGCGGACCAGCCGGAACACCCCAAAACCTGCCAGGACCAGGGCGATCCCCCCGCGCACGAACCGAAGGGGCAGAACGTTAGGAAGGGCCGTCAGCAAAAGGGCGACCGCTCCAACGGCCAGGAAGTGACCTATCCCGATCGGCACCAGGGCCTGCAGGAGGGCCCGGCGCCGTCGCTCCTGCAGGCCCAGAGCCAGAGCGAACAGCCACCCCATCGCGGGATTCAGGCCATGGTAAGCTCCCAGCAGAAACACCCCGCCCCACGGGATCCAGTCCGTCATCCCTCCTCCCTCCCCCAGGCCTCCTCACGGATAGCAGAAGGAGTCCGAGGAAGCATCCCCTCCTTCCAGCCGGACCTGGTGCGGCCGGTAATCCCCAAATTCCACGAAAAACGCCGGATCCACGGCCACCCCCCCATCGGGACCGACATCCAGCTTCGCCAGCCATCCCCGAATGCCATCCGGGTAGAAGATCGGATCCCATGGGATATACAGGGAGTTCGTCACGTAGACCCGGCGGCCATCCCGGCTGATCTCGACCATCTGCGGGCCTCCGTTCAAGGGTCGCGCGGGATCTTTCGGATGAGGAGCACGGCTCACGATCCCCCCAAGGCGCACGGCACCGGTCAACCGGGGGTGGAAGGGATCGGAGACATCATATTGGCGCAACTCCCCGGTGCCCCAGCATGAAACATACAAAAAGCGATCGTCCAGGGAGAGATTGATATCGGTCACCAGGGGCGGGACGGCGCGGAAGTCCCGGAGGAGGGGAGGGAGCAGATCCGGATCTGCCGGTTCCGCTGGAATCTCGATGACCTTGCGGACAGCCCAGGACCCGTTCTCACGATACCAGAGCCATACCGAAGCGGACAGATCCTTTAAGGATAGAACCACCCCGGCAAACCCATAGGCCTTCGTCGGATCGTGGGCTGGCCGCAGCTCCAGGACCATCTGATGTTCTGGCCCCAGATCCAGGCTCTGGATATGGCGACGACGCCGAAGATCCCACACGTGCAAACGATGTCCATAGCGGCCGTTCAGCAAAGCCTCGACATCCACTCCCTGCTCCACCATGCGGGGGGTTCCCCATTCGCTGGTGATCAGCACATCGTAGCCCAGGTGCCACCAGAAATCGTAAGCCAGGAACTGCGGACCTCGATCCACCTCCCAGCGCCCCAGGACCTCAAAGGTGTAATGATCGATCACGAAGATCCCCCCTGGCCCATCCCCCTCCGGGCTCCCTAAGGCGCTGATGTAGATCCCATCCGGCCCGCAATGCACGGTGTGGGGGCGGGAGTAGCCTGTCCGGGAGGCGATCACCTCCGGCTCGATCACCCGCACCAGACGGGGGCTCCGGGGATCCGGCTGGGTGTCCACAATGTAGATCCGGGACGAGCGCAACCCAGGGAGAATCAAGTATCGGCGCTGAACGTGGGGATGGGGCGCATAAGGGCACAGCGCCGAGCTGCATGCGTTCCAGCCGAAATGATGGAGCTCATCGCCAGCATAGGGCAGCTCCGCCTTTCCAATCACCTGACCGTAGGTGGGGGAACGCGGGTCCACATCCACCACCGCCAGGGCATCGGGCCGCCCATCGGGCTGGGGGTTCACCGTCGCCACATAGGCCAGGCGCTCCGGGGGCGCCTGCATGGCGAGCCGAGGGGACGGATAGAAGCTGGGGTCGGGCTTCCAGAGCACCATCACTCACCTCCGGAAGGGTTAGGGATTCATGGGGACTTCGCGGAGCCGGCCGGTGCGCACGTCGTAAATGAAGCCGCGGATGGCGTCTTTATAGAGCAGAAAGGGGCTGGCCTGAAGCCGCCGGATGGATTGTCGGACATCCTCCTCCAGATCGGAGAAGGCCTCGAAGGCGAAGGGCGGCCGGATCCCGATCTCCGCCTGGATGCGATCCTTTAAATCATCATCCCGGAACGTCAGCATGCCGCAGTCCGTATGATGGATCAGCATAATCTCCCGCGTGCCCAGCAGACGTTGGGAGATCGTCAGGGAACGGATCACATCCTCCGTGACCACCCCTCCGGCGTTGCGGATGATGTGGGCCTCGCCCTCCCGAAGGCCCAGGATCCGGTGCACATCGATGCGCGCGTCCATGCAGGTCACGATGGCCAGCCGGCGGGAGGGAGCAGCGGGGAGATGACCCTGGTCGAAGGAGGCCGCGTAGGCCTCATTGTGACGCAGGAGCGCCTCGATCTCGCTCATCTCTCTTCCCTCCCTTCGATCTCAGCGGGGAAAGGCCATACCGCGTGCAATGGGCTTCGCTCCGGGCTGACATACAGACAGCCTACCGGGCAGTATTCCTCGCAGATGAAACAGCTCATGCAATCCTCGGGATAGATGGCTCGGGCCACCGGCTTCCCCCGCCCATCCCGCGGGGTCATCCGGAACACATCCAAGGGGCAGACCCGCACACACAGGCCGCATCCCACGCACCGCTCCTCATCCACGAAGCAGATCATCTGCGCCCTCCGGAGGTTCCGCCCGTAACGAGGAGGGAGGCCAGAGCCAGACCTCGAAATCCGCATCCGCTCCTTCTCCCTGCAGGCGCGCCGCTGTCCAGACCTCCCATACGGGGCCTCCCGGGTTCGGAAAATCCAGGCGGCGGTGCCAGCCTCGGCTCTCCTCCCGAACCACAGCGCTGGCCAGCATCGCCTCCGCCACCAGGGCGGCATGACGAACCTCATGACAGCAGGCCAGATCGTGCCAGTCCCGTGCCTGCAGCCCCTCGGCCTCCCGACGGATCTCCCGAATCCGGGACAGGGCCGCTTGTAATCCCTCGCGGGTCCGGAGAAAGCTGACGCAGGGATCCACCACCACCTGTTGGAGCTGACGGAGCACCGAGCGGGGCGAGGGTCCCTTTCGGCGCTCCAGAGGCTCTACGGTTTCCCTCAAACCCTCCTCGATCGCCCTGTCAGTCCGTTCAGGTTCCGGCGCGGAGCGGCCTCGGACCCACCCGGCGGCCGACAAGCCGGCCCAGAGACCGCTGACCCCTGCCCACGCCAGATTCAAGAAAGTAATGCCGCTGCCCGCCCCTGTGATCGGCGTGCGCATGGCCGCATCCCCCGCCACAAACAGACCCGGGATGCTGGTCCACCCGCCGAGCCTCTGCCAGCGAATCCCGCCGCTTCCCCCGATCGAGCCGGTGAACCCTGGGAACCAGGGTACCGGTTCGGCGAATACATCCCGACCCGTGCGCCGCAATCCGCGGGCTACCAAGGGGAACCGTTCCTCCCAATCGCGACGCTCCTCCTCGGAGATCCCCCGCAGATCGAATCGAACGGGCCCTCGACCTTCCAGGAGTTCCAGGATCATGGCCAGCGCCAGCTGATGGGTGGGGGCCGGCTCCGGCAGGCCATGGCGGATCAGGATGTTCTCTCCCAGACGGTTTCGAAACCTCCCTCCGAGAGCAGCCAGCACACACTGACCATGGCTGTCGAACAAGGAGCAGGTAGCCACATAGCTTGCGCAGAACTCCATAGAAGCCAGCTCCGCTCCGAAGCGGGCCGCCATCGCGTAGCCATCCCCCATCACATTGTGCTGTCCCATATGGGCCCCCCGCCATGAGCACCCACCGGAGGCCACAATCACTGCAGGAGCGCGAACGATCACCAGCTCTCCATCCTGTCGCCGGAAACCGACCGCCCCTGCCAGCGCTCCCGCCGGATCCTTTAAGAGGCCGGTGAGGCACGTCTGCTCCAACAGGCGAACGCCCGAGCGCAAGGCCAGTCGCCGGAGAAACCGCATCAGCTCCACGCTGTCCACAACCAGCCGGGGAACATGGGAGCGCCCACCGATCCGCAGCCATCGTCGGCGGGGAGAGCCATCCATCTCCCGCTCCAACGGAGCCCCCCACCGTCCCCACGCCTGCCAGAGGGAGGCATTCTGGCGGATCACCCGCCGGAGAACCTCGGCATGGATCAGCCCCTCGTTAAGGTATTCGTGTTCCCGAAGAAACTCCTCTTCATCGTCCTCCGGCAGCAGATACAGCACCACCCCGCCAGCGAAGGGGCTGACTCCATCAGCCCCTGCGAATCCCTTGCACGCCACCAGCACTCGGGCCCCCGCCCGGGCGGCCGCCCATGCCGCGGTCAACCCGGCCATGCCGGCTCCGATCACCAGCACGTCGCACGTCCGCTCGACCACTCGATATCCACGCCAGATCACGCGCGCCCCTCCCCCGACTTCCGCCAGCGAACCTCCAGCGTGCGGATCCCGGTGTCCAGCAGCAGGCCCACCCCCCCGATCCCCAGGATCGCCGCCATCAGCTCCGAGTAGCTCAGACGGTCGCGCGCATCCAGGAGAAAATAACCCAGCCCGCTGCTTACCCCCAGCATCTCTGCAGGGACCAGAACCACCCAGGCGATGCCCACGGCCATCCGAAGCCCGTTGAAGAGCTGAGCCCCCACGGCCGGGAGGGCGACGTGGATCAGGATATGCATTGTTGAAGCTCCTACGCTGCGGGCCAGCCACAGCCAGCTCCGATTCAGGTGGCGCACCCCAGAGGCCGTGCTCAGCAGGATCGGCCACACAGAAGCGATGGCGATCAGGAAGATCACCGCACGATCCCCGATCCCCAGGGCGATCACCGCGATGGGCATCCAGGAGAGCGGGGAGACCGTGCGCACGAACTGAAGAATCGGGGCAGCAACCCGCTCCAAGTTGGGAAAATACCCGAGGGCCAGTCCAAAGGGCACTCCCACCCCCACCGCCAGCCCCAGCCCGATCAGAACCCGTCGGAGACTCACCCCCGCGTGATAGAGCAGCACCCCCTCCCGGATCAGATGATACATGGCCTCCAGGGAAGGCCCCGGAGCGAACGCGGCAGCCATGGAGGATCGGGGCACCGCGATGCGAATGAGCCCTTCCCAGAGTCCCCATCCAATCCCCAACCCAAGGCAGGATAGTAGAATTGCCATCCCCCTCTGCTTCATAGCCACCGCCTCATGGCTCGATGCGCTCTTGCCGGCGCCATGTCGCCGGCTGGCCGAAGATCCCAGGCCCTCCCAGCTCCTCGACCGCCCGCCGGGCCAACTCCTCCAGCACCAGATCCCGCGCCACATCGGCAGCGTCGAGAGCCCCCAGGAACCCCGTCTCGCCTTCCACTTCCGTCTCCCTTAAGGCGGAGACGAGCGCCTCCGTGAAGGAGGGATAAGGAAAGGGCTGGAAATCGATTCGCATGGGCGACCACTCGGGATGCTGAAGGACGCCTTCATACCCGGAGAGATGGGCGGCGAACACCCGCTCCAGAACCTCGGGGGGATGGGGCAGGTAAGCCCGGCCTGCTCGGGAGAGCAGGCGAGCAGCCTCCCGCCGATTTTGACGCAACCACACCTGAGCACGAACGACGGCCCGAACCACGCCTCGCGCCCATACGGGAGCTCCTTCCAGATCGGCCTCGTGCATCACCACCACACAGCAGGCATGCTCTTTCCACACATCGCCCGTGAAACGAAGGACGCGCCCCACCTGCTGGACCTCAGCCAGCGCGTTGAAGGGTTCGGCCACAATGAACCCGGCGATCCGTCCGGAGGCCAGGGCTGGGGGCATCTCCGGAGGCGGCAACACAATCAAACGCACTTCCTCCGCACCCACCTTCCCCTCTCCGCCGAGCACAGGCCTCAGGCCCGCCTTTCGTAAAAGCATTTGCAGAATCACGTTATGAATGGAATACCAGAAGGGCACCGCTACGGTCTGTCCGCCCAGATCCTTCAACTGCTGAATCTCCGGACGGACCGTCAACGCAGAGCCGTTTACGTGGTTCCAGGCCACAACCCGTGCGGGGAAACGGCGACTGTAGCGCAGCCAGATCGCCGCGGGCATCAAAAGATGGATCACATCGACCTGTCGGGCCTGGAAAGCTTCCATCAGCTGAGCCCATGAGCGGAACAGCCGGAGCTCGGCGCTGCCTAATCCTTCCTCTCGGTAGAAACCCAGAGCCTCCGCTGCCAGCAGCGGCGATGCATCGGTGATCGGAAGGTAACCGATCCGCAACGGACGACCGGGTTGCAGGCCGGGCGCGGAAGCCGGGGATTCGAGGGGCGAGGGCGAAATCGCCCGAGGCAAACAGCCGGAGAGCCCCCCGATCCCCCAACCCAGAAGCATCCCTCCCATCGTCGTCAGCAACTCCCGACGCCGCCAGAGACGGCCTGGAGGACGCCCCATGTTCTTCACCTCCGATTAACGGAAACCTGTGGTGAACGGGAAGGCGAGCGCACGATGAGAAGCCCAACCATCGGCCGTTGCGAGCTCCAGAGCGCGGCGCAGGATCCGATGGGGCGCTTCCCATCCATGCAGAGGCTGATACATGAACACCCGACCGGGGCCTGCCGTGAGAACGATCACCTCATCCGCCAGCCGGATCGCCTCCTCCACGTCGTGGGTGACCAGGACCACCCCGATCCCCTCTCCGGCGGCTCGCCGGATCAACTCCCCCAAGGCGTGACGAGCGGGCGGATCCAGGGCACTGAAGGGCTCATCGAGCAGAAGCACCCGGGGGTGACGGGCCAACGCCCGGGCCAGCGCCACCCGCTGCGCCATTCCCCCCGAAAGCTGATGGGGATACCAATCCGCGAACTCCTGGAGCCCCACCCACGCCAGCGCTTCCTCAACTCGCCGCCGGGACTCCGCTCCCGACAGCCCCATGAATCGAACCCCGAAATGGACGTTCTCCTGCACCGAAAGCCAGGGCAGCAAACAGGGGTCCTGGAACATCAGCGCCAGCTCCGGGTGACCTGCCCGGATCGGCTCTCCCCGAAGTCGGACCTCCCCCTCGTCGGGGGTCTCCAGCCCAGCCAGCAGACGCAAGAGGGTGGATTTCCCTGCCCCGCTGGGCCCCAACACCGCCAGCACCTGACCTGCCGGAACTTCCAGGGAAACCCGCAGGAGCACCGGCACCCGGCGCCCTCGGACGGAATAGCTTTTCGACAACCCTTCCGCGCTCAGCAAGCTCATCCTGCCCCTCCCGCAACGCTTCGATCGGAAAGCCCCGGGTCGAACTCCCGATCCACACGGATGATCGCATCCACGGGGGCTTCCACCACCTCCCGGGCTCGCCGGACATCCTCCTCCCGCTCGGCCTCATAGAAACAAATGCATTTGCTCATATCCTCGCAAACATAGGTGCGCAGGAACCGCACCTCCGGGACCAGCGCGTAGCGCGGGGAATTGGCGCGCTTGCGAGCCAGATAGGCTTCCATCGTCAGCCCGGGAGGGAAATTCCATTCCACGATAAAGTCCACAGCCGAGGGGCTTCGGGAGATCTCTTCAACCTCCTGACCGACCAGACGCACCGGCTTAGCCAGCCGAACCTCCAGCCCCACCTCCCGCACGGCCTGCTCGGCGGCCCCCACCTCGGAGGCCTCGATGATCAGAAAGAAACGGGAGCGATCCGCTGCGACCTGGGCCTCCACCAGGCGCTCTCCTCGGGCCCGCAAGGCCTGAGCAAGAGATCCCAGAGTTCGAGCCGCCGTCTCTGGACCGCTGGGAACCGTCGGCGCTGCCTCGATCAAAACCAGCATCGTTTGCCCTCCTGAACACAAGACTCACATCTCCTTTTCCAGCTCGGGGGAAACCCCAAGCAGGATGCGGGCTTCCTCACCCTCCCGCTGCACCTCCAGGACCGCATATCCATTCCGCCTCGCCCATGCGGTGACGGTGAACTCGTCGGCGTAGCCTTTCACCCACACCGCCACCGCCTCCTCCGGCCCTAGGCCGGCCAGGGCTTGCTGAACCCGTCCGATCGGGGAATCCGTGCACAGCTCGATCCCCGCCCGCAGATCCACGGTCCGCACGATCCGTGCCATGGCTTCCCTCCGGTCTTCCGAAGGGCGGGCCTCCGGCCGGAGGCCCGCCCTCGCCTCGCCTCAGCGCTCGATCGGAACGCCGATGGTGTTGCCCCACTCCGACCAGGAACCGTCATAGTTGCGGACATTGGGGTAGCCCAGCAGATGGCGCAACACAAACCAGGTCACCGAAGAACGCTCCCCGATGCGACAATAGGTGATCACCTCCTCGTCCGGGGTGACCCCTGCCTCCTCATAGATCCGGCGCAGGGACTCGGCATCCTTGAAGGTGTCATCGTCGTTCAGGGCCTTCGACCATGGGATGTTCACCGCCCCAGGGATGTGGCCGCCCCGCTGGGCCGCCTCGTTGGGATACTCCGGCGGAGCGGTGATCTCCCCGGTGAACTCCGCCGGGGAACGCACATCCACCAGGGCCACCCCGCGCTTGCCCAGTACGTTCAGGACGTAGGGCAGATGCGCCCGCAGCCGGGCGTCCGGATCCTGAGCCCGATAGGTGGTTGGAGGATACGAAGGGACTTCCTCAGTGAGCGGGCGCTTCTCCTCGATCCACTTCTTGCGGCCGCCGTTCAGCAACCGCACATCCGCATGGCCGTAATACTTGTAGATCCAGAAGGCGAAGGCCGCGAACCAGTTCCGGAAATCCCCGTAAAGCACCACAGTGGTGTCGTTGGAGATCCCCGCACGGCTGTTGAGGGCCTCGAAGGCCTCCTTGCTCAGGATGTCCCGCCGCACCGGGTCGTTCAGATCCTTCCGCCAGTCGAAGAGCACAGCGCCCGGGATGTGACCCAGATGATAGGCGCTGGCCGGGTCATAATCCACCTCCACGATCCGCACCTTCGGGTCCTGCAGGTGCTGCGCCACCCACTCGGTGTCCACCAGGGCCAACGGATCCGCATACGTCGCCATGACCAACCTCCCGGATCAGGGTTTATGGGGAAAGAGACAGAGAACGGCTGCCATCGCTCTGTGCCCGGCCTATCCCCATCCCCCCGAATGGGATATACAGGGACGTTTACAGCAAACGCCATCCGGGCGAAGCAGCAGGGATAGCCGGAGAGGACGCCGAGCAGATCTGAGTCAGGGTGATTCCGTCAGGAGATGAGAGAAGGCGGAGGCAGAAGGGGGTCGGTTCCACTCAGCGGGGCGCGCGTCCCAAGCGGGCGGCCACCTTCTGCCCCCGCTCAGGACAGATACAGGTGTTCATCGAGGAGATGAAATCCACCCGCTGCGCGATCCGCCGTGGCGGAGCGCCCCTCGCGCGAGCTGGTGGGGTAGAGCGCATCACAACCATCGCCTTCGGTCGCTCCGGAAGTTTGTCGCTATATATAGCACGCGCCCGATTTTTTGTCAAGAGGATCAGCGAAAAGGCCATGGGCGGGGGAGATAAAGCAGGGAGGAGCCTTCCCGCCTCCCTGGCCGGGAGCCCAACGAACGGATGCTCCGGGCCACGGGAAGAGGGAGCGCGGTCAGCGTTCTCCCGGAAACGAGCCGGCCGGGCGCTCGCCGGTTGCCCGGATCGCGATTGTCCCGTCATCGGATTCCTGATAAGATACCCCAGGAGTTCCGTCCTGATCGAGTGATCCCGGCGTGGAGGATCAGCGCGATGAAGGTGGTGCTGTTGCGGGATGTGCCGAACCTCGGGCGGGCCGGCGAGGTGAAAGAGGTCGCCGACGGCTACGCGCGCAATTTCCTGATCCCCAAAGGCCTGGCCACGCCAGCTACCGAAGGCCTCATCCGCCACGCGGTGGAAACCCGCCAGGCTGCCGAGCAACGCCGGATCCGCCAGCTGAGCACGGCTCAGGAAAAGGCCGCCCGGCTCCAGGGAGCCGCGGTGACGATCCGGGCTCGGGCCGGGCAGGGCGATCGGCTCTACGGCGCGATCACGAGCCAGCAGATCGCCGAGGCCATCGCTCAACAGCTCGGGGTGGAGGTGGATCGACGGCGGATCGAGCTGGAGGCCCCCATCCGCACTCTGGGCACCCACCCGGTAAAGGTGCGGTTGGGGCCGGAGATCTCCGCCCAGGTCCAGGTGGTGGTGGAACGGGAGGCATAAGCGTGGGGATCGGGGAGCAGTTGCGGGCAGCCCGGGAAGCCCGGGGGATCTCCCTGGAGGAAGCGGCGGCAGGAACCCGGATCAAACGCATCTATCTGGAGGCGCTGGAGAACGAGGCCTTCTCGCTTCTCCCCAGCCCCGCCCATGCGCGGGGATTCCTGCGCCGCTACGCCCGGTGGCTGGGGCTGGATGAGACCGCGCTCCTGGCCGAATGGGATGGGATGCCGACGGCCGTCCCCCCAGCCCAACCTTCCCGCATGCCCTCCATGTTCGAACTCACCCGCATCCCGGCCCGCCCTGCTCTTCCATGGCGACCCCTTGCCTCCATCGGCCTGGCGATCCTGTTGCTGGCCGGCGTCCTCGGGCTGGCCCGTGGGCCATGGCGGGTTCGATCGCTGGGGCTTCCTCCAGCACCCACTGTGCCCGGAGCGGCATCCCTTCCGCTCGCTACTTCTACCCCCGTATCCGCAGCCCCCGCGCCAGCGCTCCGCCTTGAAGTGGAGGCCAGCGAGCACGTGTGGATACGGATCCGGGCCGATGATCAGGTGGTCTATCAAGGCTTGCTGCGACCGGGGGAAACCCGAACCTGGGAGGCCCGCTCGTCTCTGCAACTGGAGACCGGGAACGCTGCGGCCCTCCAGGTGCGCATCAATGGGCGCCCGGAGAGCCCCCTGGGCGGGCGGGGGGAGATCGTGCGCCGAACATGGTCCAGGTGATGAGAGGAGCGGATGAAGATACTCCGGGAAAGGGCGATCCTGGGCGGCGGAGGCCCGAGGAAGGGAACCGATGAAAGGCTGGTGGTCCAAACTGGGCACCGTGGAATACACGGCCGCGTGGGCGCTGCAGCGAGCGCTGGCGGAGGCGCGCGCAGCCCGGCAGATCCCGGATACGCTGCTCCTGCTGGAGCATCCCCACGTGTTCACCCTGGGGCGTTCGGCCCGCCCCGAGCATATCCTGTGGGATGAGGGGGAACGCGCCCGTCGGGGGGTCGCCGTGGTGGTCACCGATCGCGGCGGCGACGTCACGTATCACGGCCCGGGCCAGGTCGTCGGCTATTTCATCCTGGATCTCCCGGCTCTGGGTCTGGACAAAGTGGCCTTCGTCCGCCGGATCGAGCAGATGCTGGTGGAGACCCTGGCCCGCTTCGGCATCGCCGCAGGGACGATCCCCGGAGCCCCCGGGGTGTGGGTGCAGCCGGATGCGCTGAGCCGATGCGCCTGGTGCCCGCCCCATCTGCGGCAGGCCCCCGCGAAGATCGCGGCGATCGGCGCGCGCGTCGATGCGCGGGGGATCACCACGCATGGGTTTGCCCTCAACGTGTGTCCGGATCTCACCTACTTCACCGGCATTGTCCCTTGCGGCATCACGGATAAGGGCGTGGTCTCGATGGCGATGTTCTGGGGGGAACCCGAGGATGAGGCCGAGCGGGCCCGGCAATTGGCCACGGTCCAGGAAGCCCTCGCCCGTTCCTTCGGGGAGGTGTTCGGGCTGGAGGTGGAGCCCGTGGACCCCGCTCGCCTCTGGGCGCTGATGGAAGTTCATGAGCTGCGCCGTTGATTCGACCGGAGGGACTCCCGAAGTCCTGCAGGAATGGAAATGCGCGAAGAGGAACCGCTGGATGCGTATTCCCAGACAGTGATCCGTGTGGTGGAGCAGGTCGGCCCGGCGGTGGTCAGCATCCGGCCGGCCGGTGCCCCTCGAAGGCACCGGGCGATCGAGCCGATGGGCTCCGGTTTCTTCATCACCCCGGATGGCTATCTCCTGACCAACAGCCATGTGATCCGCCACATCCGGGATCCCGAGGTGACATTGATCGATGGCCGCACCTTCCCCGCCCGCCTCATCGGCGAGGATCCTTACACCGATCTGGCCGTCCTGCGGGTGGAGCGCGGGGAAACCTTCCCGGCCGCGCGGCTGGGCGACTCCTCCCGTCTGCGCCTGGGACAGCTGGTCGTGGCCATTGGCAATCCCCTGGGCTTCCACTTCACCGTGTCGGCCGGGATCATCAGCGGCCTGGGGCGAGCGCTCCAGGGCCCGGGGGGGCAGGTGATCGAGGATATCATCCAGACCGACGCAGCCCTCAACCCGGGGAACTCCGGCGGCCCTCTGGTCGATAGCCGGGGCGAGGTGATCGGCGTGTGCGTGGCCACGATCCTGGGGGCGGAAAACATCGCCTTCGCCATCCCCAGCTATACAGCGGAGTGGGTCGCAGCGTTGCTGATCAAAGAAGGCCGCATCCGCCGGGCTTACCTGGGGATCGTGGTCCAGATCCGCCCCATCGCATGGCCGGCTTCCGCCACCGGCCTGGAGATCCTGGAAGTGGATCCCCGGGGGCCGGCGGCTCAGGCCGGGCTTCAAGAAGGGGATGTCCTGATCCGGATTGGGGAGCAACCTGTGAAGAGCCTGGGGGAGCTGCACCGATTCCTGGCCCACTGGCCTCCGGGACGCCCCGTGGAGCTCCAGGTGATGCGACAGCATCAGCTCCGGACGTTCACGGTGATCCCGCGGGAGGCGCCCGGATCCCGACGATGAGGAGTTGCGAGCGGGACGCCCCCGAAGGGGCTTCCTGCCTATGACATCGAGGGAAGGCGATGGACTACACGCCGGAGGAGATGATGATCATCGCCGCCGCCCGGATGCTTCGGGACGGCGAGGTGGTGTTCGTGGGGATCGGATGGCCAAACCTAGCTTGCAATCTGGCCCGGCGCCTCCACGCCCCGAACCTCGTTCTGATCTACGAGGCCGGCGTCATCGGCGCCCGTCCCCGCCGCCTCCCCCTTTCGATCGGCGATCCCGCGCTGGTGAGCGGGGCGCTGGCTGTCCTCCCGATGTTCGATCTGTTCGCCTTCTACCTGCAACGAGGGCGGATCGACGTGGGCTTCCTGAGCGGGGCCCAGGTGGATCGCTTCGGGAACCTGAACGCCACGGTGATCGGAGCGTATCACCGGCCCCAGGTCCGGCTGCCCGGATCGGGGGGTGCCGCAGAGATCGCCGCGTGGGCGGGCCGTTTCTATGTGATCACCCCTCATGAGCGGCGTCGCTTCCCTGAACGTTGCGATTTCCGCACCGCGCCCGGTTTCCTGGAAGGATGGGGAAGCCGACAGCGGGCCGGGCTCTCCGGGGGCGGGCCGGCAGCGGTCATCACGGATCTGGGCATCCTCACTCCAGATGCCTCCGGGGAACTGGTGCTGAGCGCGATCCATCCGGGAATCCCCGTGGAAACGGTGCAGGAGCGAACGGGATGGCCTCTCCGAATCGCCCCGGATCTGGCGGTCACGCCGCCGCCCGCCCCGGAGGAGCTGGCCGTATTACGCGCGCTACGGGCCCAGCTACGAAAGGGGGATGGATGAACCTGCCTGCTCCTTATCGCTTTCTGGAGCTTACGGGCACGCATCGGGCCATCGGGGAAGCGATGGGCCATCTCGACCCGCCGTTCCGCCGTCCGCCCTGGTGGCCTTCGCCCCCGGATCCGGAGCTGGCGGAAGCCTGCCGCCGGCTGGTGGCCCGCTGGCATCCTCCCCTGATTGAGGAATACGAGGGCTACGCCGCGGCCCAGGGGTTGGATTCCCGATTCCTCTGGCAGCAGGTCTGCCGGACCTCCATGCGCGCCCGCCTGTTCGCCTGTTCCGCTGTGGCATGGTGGAGTCCAGAGGGGGTGTGGGTGGGGCGGAACTACGATTTCCAACCCATTCAACGTCGACGGGATCTGATCGGGTTGCGACCGAAGGGAGGCATGGCCTCCCTGGGGATGATGGGCAGCGTCCCCGGCGGCCGCTACGATGGGGTCAATGAGGCGGGTCTCTTCGTCTCCCTGCACGCCGTGATGGCCGATGAGCCCCCGCCTCGGCCCGGGATCCCCTTCCATCTGGTTCCTCGCATTCTGCTCGAGCGCTGCCGATCGGCCGGGGAGGCGGTCGAGCTGCTGCTGCGGATGCCCCATATGCTTCCCATGAATTTCCTGATCGCCGATCCCCGCGAGGGGTTCGCGGTAGAGGTCCATCCGCTCGGCGTGGCCGTGCGCGCCCCGGAGAACGGGATCCTGACGGTGACGAACCACTATGACCATCCGGCGTTGCGGGCGTATCACGGCCCCCGGGATCTGCGATTTTCCATTCGACGGAAGGAACAACTGGTGAAGCGGATCGCCAGCGCGGGCGCGCCGCCCTGGGAACGCCTGCGCCAGGCGCTGAGCGATCATGAGGCCCCCGTCTGCGGTCACCGCCCCGGGTTCGCCACCCTGTGGTCCGTGATCGCAGGTCTCCACCAACGGACCGTCGAATACGCCTTCGGGCCGCCATGTCAAACTCCATTCCATCGCTTCCCCTGGCCCGCTTCCCTTCTGAAAGACCAGGGGTGAAGTCCAGACCCCCGTTCCCGGCAGACCCCAGACACGGTGCTTTGCCCCCCGGGATGGCCTCTCACGCCGATGGAAATCGGCCTCGTAAGGCGCTCCGCGCCAGGCGTCGGCCTGCGCCGACGCGAAGATGCTTTCTGGCCGGCCATCGGCCGAAGGCCACTCGAGGTCGAATTCATTCGACGCCATCCCGGCCATCGCGCCGAAGGCCCTCCCCGGTCGAATTCCTTCGACACCCGCGTGACCCACACCGATACGAGCGTCGGTTATAATTAAAACAACCTGCTCGATGCGATCGACTGGAGAGGGCACCGCACCCCCCACGATGGCTCTCAGCAGGTTGAGAACCAGAAGAGCGAAGGAACGAACCGATCCTGACCCTGGAGGGGCCCAGGGATGGGCGCGAACAGAGCCCTTGCGGCCGTTCAGATCCGCCCGCATCTGATCCAGCGGGTGCAGGAAGGCCTGCGGCATGGAACGGTGTGGATCGCCGCCCCGCCCGGCTACGGCAAGAGTGCACTCCTGCGGTCCCTGGAGCTCCACCTCCCCGGCAGCCGGTATCTCCCGCTGACCCCCTCGGCGATTGACCCCGGGAACCTGCAGGAGGCGCTGGCACCGCTGGAGCAAGCGCGCTTTCGTCTCCTCGACGATGTCCATCTTCTCGCCGATGGGCCGGAGGCCCTGCGCGATCTCCGGGAGGCCATCGCCCATGCCCCGGATCGCTGGGTGATCGCCGGACGCTGGATCCCGGAGCTTCTGTGCGAGGGCCCTTTCCCGCAAACCTGGTTGACCGAAGTGGAGCTGGCCTTCTCAATCGGCGAGATCTCCATGGTCCTTGGGGTGGATAATGGGACGGCCGCCCAGATCCATGCCCGCACCCGGGGCTGGCCCATCGCCATCGCGCTCCTCGCCCAACCCGACGCGGACCGCCCGCTCCCGGAACGCTGGCCGGAAGCCCAGGACCGGCTGTTCGAGGAGCTGGCCCGCTCCTTGCTTCGAACGCTCCTCGAAACGCTGCAGGCGTTTCTTTTCCGCACTGCTGTCCCTCTGATGTTCGACCTCGAACTGGCAGCCGCTCTCCTCGAAGATCGTCCTCCGCTCTCAAGCCAGCTGCCGGCGTTGCTCGCTGAGGCCCAGCGGCGCCGGCTGTTCCTGGAGCCCGCCGGCCCTCCGAACCGCTGGCGTTACCACGAGCTGTTTCGCGAGTTCCTGCTGCGCCACGCGCCGGAGCCGCTTCCCCCGTTGTTCGCCCGGGCGATGGCCTGGTTTGAAGGGCGAGGGGATCTCGAGATGGCCATCGAACACGCGCTGGCGGGAGGGCTGGAGGCGGAGGCGATCCGGCTGCTGCGGACCTTGCCGGACGCCTTCATCTGGGACCGGGGGCGGCGGCGGACGTTCCAGCGCTGGGTGATGGGCCTCCCCGAGCCTGCGCGCCGGGAGGCGCCAGACCTGATGCTCCGCCTGGGCAAGGAGCTGCATCGGGCCGGCCACTGGGAGGAGGGCCGGGCCGTCCTCCGGGAGGTGCTGACATGGGCGGAGCAGCGGGAGAATGCCGCGCTGCGGGATCAGGCTACCCTGATGCTGGCCTCGGTGCTCTACGTTGAAGGGCGCTTCGGGGAAAGCCTGGCCTGGAGCACCCAGGGGCTCCGGGAGGTCCGCTCCCTCACGCTCCGCATGCGGTTCTTGAAGACGGCCGCCGACGCCTGCGCTGGCCTGGGACGTCTGAGCGAGGCCCGCCGCCTCTATCGGGAGGCGATGACCCTGGCGGAGGAGCTGGGGGATCCGCACTATCCGGTCTTCCTCCGCCACAACCGGGCGGTGGGCGTGGAGATCCCCGCCGGGCGCTTCGAGGAGGCGCGGGCGCTGCTCGCTGCCAACGCCCCTTACTACGCCGGGCGGCCCGCGCAGCGGATCACCCACCTGATCGGCTGGGCCATCCTGGCGATCGAAAGGGGAGCCTGGGGGGAGCTGGAACGGATCCTCAGGGAGATCGAGGCCCTAACGCGGGAAGTGGAAGAGGGCCAGGCCAGCAACGACTTCTGGTTCTGGTGGTGCCGGGCGATGGGCGCCATCGGCCAGGGACATGGGGAGGAGGCCGCCTCCGCCCTCGCGCGGGCCGGGGATCTGGTCCACGGGCATCCGGAGCGGGCAGGCTTTCTGGCCCAGGCAGAGGCCTGGCACGCCCGCCGGCAGGGGCAGCCGGAGGAGGCCCTCCGGATCGCGGAGCAGGCGCTCCCGCGGCTCGATGGCGCTCCCCTGGCCCGGGCCCTGGTCGCCCTGGAATGCGACCTGGCGGCTCAGGCTCTGGGGCGCGTCGAGAACCACCCCGCCGTGGAGACCCTCATTGCCGCACGAGCGGGAGCTTCTTACCTCCGGCTCCGGGCGCTGCGGGCCCTCCAGGCCCACGCGGTCGGGGATCCCCGCTGGCGCCGCCACCTCCAAGCCGCCCTCCGCCGGCTCGGCCGGGAGGATCGACTGTCCGCCCGCGATCCGGAGCTGGGAACGGCTTTCTGGCTCCTCTGTCTGAAAGAAGGAATCGACGAGGACGAGGCCATCCACGCGCTGGGCCGCCTGCGGCCCCTCCCGATCCTCCAGGAGCTGTTGCGGGACCCCCGGGAGCGCATCCGCCGCGCGGCGGCGCGGGCCCTGGCGGCCACCCGGGAGGAGGCGGCGATGCCGCTCCTGCAGGACGCTTTGCGCCGGGAGCGCCACCCGGCGATCCGCAAAGCCCTGGAAGGTGCCCTCCAGTTCCTCGAATCCCTGCCGCCGCCTCCCCTCGAGATCCAGCTGCTCGGCCGCTTCGAGGTCCGGCGGAAAGGAGAGCTCCTAACGGAGTCCGTCTGGCCCCGGCCGGCCGTCGCCCGGCTTCTGCAATACTTCGCCCTCCACCGCCGCCAGTGGCTGACCCGGGAACGGATCCTGGAGGATCTATGGCCAGAGCATGATCTGGAAGCCGCGAAGGAGATTTTGCGGCGGCTCTTCTCCTGGCTGCATCACGTTCTGGAGCCCGCCATGCGCCCCAAAGGTCCCTTCCGCTATTTCGACGTCAAGGGCGATGCCCTGCGTTTTGATCCCCACGACGTGGTGGAAGTGGATGTGGAGCGAATCGAGGCGGAGATCCGGCGGGCGTTGGCCACCCGCCCCATGCCCCGGGAGACGTGGGCGGCCCTGGCGAAGCGCCTGGAGGAGTGGCCGCTGCTGCTGCCCGATCGGCCCTACGAAGCCTGGCTGATTCCCTATCAGGAACGCTGGCGGGCCCTGCGGACAGAAGCCGCCCAGGCGCTGGCGGAAGACGCCCTGATCCTCCAGGAGCTGGATGCCGCCATCCGCTGGGCGGAGCGCGCCGTCGAGGACGCGCCTTGGCTGGAGGAAGGCTATCAGGTTCTGATGCGGGCGTGGGCCCGCCAGGGGCATCGATCCCGCGCCCTGTGGATTTACGAGCAGGCTGTGGAGGCCCTTCGCCGGGAGCTTCAGGCCGCTCCCTCCCCGCTCACCCGCTGGCTCGCCGAGCGCCTCCATCGCGGGGAGCCGATCTGAAAACAGCCTCCGTTGTTCACAACATGTTCCCAGCCCCCGCCTATGCTATGTTCCGCATCCGGGGAACATCCCCAGAACCTTCCGGGAGGGAGCGATGTCGAGCATGGAGTCATCCGGATCTTCAGGAGGAAGCCGGCTGCCGCTGCTGGTGGGGGGCGGATGTGCCGGGTTGCTCTTCCTCGGGCTGGCGATCCTCGGCCTGGTGATCTGTGGGGTCGGTGCTCTGGCCCTCCGGGGCCAGAACCAGCATCCTGTACGGCCGGCCACCCCGGCCGTCCGACCGGCTGGCACGCCCGGTGTCTCGGGCGGCGGGCCCAGCGGCGGAGGTCCGGGGGGCGGGCCGGTCGCCCCGGCCCCCTCGCCCGGGGCGGGCGGCGGGCCGATGGGCGGCGGGCCGCAGGGCGGCCCCGGCGGGCCAGTGGCCCCTGCCCCCGGGGGAACCGCTGGAGGGTTCACCCTGGTCCAGACGGGCGGCTACACCTGTGATGTCAACGCCAATCAATGTCAGCCCCTGACCTCAGGGGCCGGATCCGCCATCCAGGTCCGCGCCCTGGGGGATGGGAGCATCCAGGTGCAGTTCCCCTTCGGCGGCCTGCGGGTCAACCGGGATTGCTCTCTGGTGGACCAGCCGGGCTACACCCTTTTCCCATGCCCCTTCTTCCCCAACGTGCAGGGGTTCCAGGGGCTTCTGGTCACTGCCCAGGGCGCCCAGCCGATCCACACGCCGTTTCAATACGCGCTGATCGACACGGATTTCGATCAGGACGGTGTGGTAAACGAGCCCGGCTACTTCAGCCACAGCAGCGGGAGCATGGCCTTTGAGGCTTACCGGGAGGACGGCACCCTGAAGTTCGCCGGCTACATCGTCGACACCGGGAACTACACGTATCTGTATGTGTTCACCTATGCCGCCCGCTGAGGGCGACATCGATTCGCGGCGCGGAAAGGAGGTGCCCGATGGCTGTGTCCGGGATCGCGGCGCTGGGGGTCGCGATGGTCGGCGCGCTGATCCCCACCGCCATCTTCGCGGGGGTGATGTGGTGGTTCGATCGCTATGAAAAGGAGCCGTTGACCCTCATGGGCGTGGCGGCCCTCTGGGGCAGCCTTTCGGCGATGGCCATCGTCCTGCTGCGGCCGCTGGTCCTCGCCGGGGGCGCTGCGCTCTTCGATCCGCTGACCATGGGAACCTGGGGGAACGCGATCCTGCTGCCGGCGCTGGCGGAGATCGTCAAGGGCCTGCTCCTGCTGGGATTCTTCCTGCTGTATGCCCGGGAGATCGACAGCCTCTACGACGGCTTCCTGTACGGCGCCCTGACCGGCTTCGCCTTCGCGGCCGCGGACACCATCCTCGGAGCTCCGGCCCGGGGCTGGAGCCTGGGCGAGGCGTTCGGGCGGACGGCGACCCTGGGCCTGGCCCAGGCCTTTTTCACCGCGTGGATCGGCCTGGGGCTCGCCGCGGCGCGGCTGAGCCGGGGATCCGCCCGGTGGGCGTGGCCGGTCCTGGGCCTTCTAACCGCCATCGCGTTCCACAGCCTCCGGGAGCTCGTCCTCATCCCCACCCTCTGGAACCCGGGGCTGGCCGGGCTGCGGACGCTGGTGAACGCCCTGGGGGTGTTGGTGTTGCTCGGCATCGTCGTTTACGGGATGGGCCGGGAGCAAGCCTGGATCGCCCGTTATCTCGCCGAGGAGGTTTCCGCCGGCGTTCTCCCGGCGCCCCTGTATGAGACCCTCCGCTCGCCTACAGGCTGGCTGGCCTATCGGTGGGGTCCGCTCCTCCGGGGCGACACGGCGGCCTGGCGGCGGCGTGGGCAGCAGCTCCAGATCGCCGCCGAGCTGGCCTTCCGCAAGCACCAGCAGGCGACCCTGGGCGAGGCCCGCTGGGAGAGCGAGATCCAGCGCCTGCGAGAAGCCCTGCGCCACCTGAGCGCGTAAGGGGACCTGGGGGGACACTCTCTTCAATCCGGAGACCGGCCATGGAGAATGCGGGGACATTCCCCCTGATCGCCCTCTGTCTGGCGCCGCTGCTGGGCTTCGGGCCGATGGCGCTTTATGCCGCCTTCGCATGGTGGTTCGATCGCTTCGAGAAAGAGCCGCTCTGGCTGATCGGGGCGGCCTTCCTGTGGGGCAGCGTCCCCACCGTATTGCTCGCCCTGTGCGCCCAGATCCCGATCTTCGGCGTGCTGGGCGCCGTCCTCGGAAAGGGCGCGGGGAGCGCGTTGGGCGGCATCTTCGTCGCCCCCTTCACAGAAGAGCTCTTCAAGGGCCTCTTCGTCTTCCTGCTTTTCCTCCTGTATCGCCGGGAGATCGACAGCCTCTACGACGGCTTCCTCTACGGCTCCCTGGTGGGCTTCGGCTTCGCCGCCACGGAGAACGTCCTCTACTTCCTGAGCGCCGCCTCTGAGGGCGGGCTGGCCGGGATGTTCGGCAATTTCATCGGCCGGGCCATCGTCTTCGGTCTCAACCACGCGGCCTTCACAGCCCTCACCGGCCTGGGGTTCGCCGCCGCCCGCCTCTCGCCTTCCCCGATGGTCCGCCTGACCGCCCCTGTCCTGGGCCTGGGCGGGGCGATGGCCTTCCACGCCCTGCACAACACCACCGCCACGCTGACCGAAGCCACGGGATCCCCGCTGTTCTGCCTGCTGTGGATCCCCTTCGACTGGCTGGGGGCGCTGCTGATCTTCGCCATCGCCCTCTACGGGCTGACGCGGGAGCAGCGCTGGATCCGGCAGTATCTCCGGGAGGAGGTAGGCGCTGGGGTGCTTCCGGAATCCCTCTACCGGCAGTGCGCCTCGATCTTCGGGCGCATGGGAGCGCAGTGGGGAGCGCTGCTGCGGGGAGACATGGCCACCTTCTGGCGGCTCGGGCGGATCTATGCGCTGGCGACGGAGCTGGCCTTCCGCAAGCACCAGCGGATCGCCCTGGGGGAAGCCCGCTGGGAGCCGGAGATCCAGCGCCTGCGGGAGGTCCTGCGCCGGGAAACCGGGATGGCCGCGGAAGCCCGTTGAAGGCTCACACGGAGGCACTTGAGGGCACAAAGGTTTTTCCCGTGTTCTTCTTGCCTCCGTGTGAGATCCCCCCTCAATCCTCTGATGTCGCTACCGGGGGACCCTCCATCCATAGCCGGAGGATGCGGGGCAGATCTCCGAGGTCCCGGAAGATCCACTGGCGCATGGTGGCGGGCTCCGTCACGCGGCCGTAGAGCGCCCCGTCGGGCTCCTGGAAGAGCTGCACCACGTAGATCCGCACGATCCGCCGCTGGGGCACGGGCTCCATCCCGGTCATTGGAACCTCCCGGAAGCGCGAGGGGATCCCTTCGGATTCCATTGTCCCCCGAGAACGGGAACAGCCGGGCCGTTGGCTCATGCGGACGGCCCGAGGGACCACAGCCCCCACAGGAGCGCGCCGAGGATCCCCCCGATCCGCCCGCGCCATCCGGGGCCGTGAAGCCCGAGGAAGGGAAGGGCGGCCAGGAGGGCCCCCACCGCCTGGAGGAAATACGCCGCGCTCAGAAACTCCACCGGGGTCCGACCGTAGAGGCGCTCCAGCCATCCCCCGGCCAGCGGGAGCACGGGCAGGGGGAGGATCCATGGAGCCACCCGGAAGCCCACGGCCCCCAGGCCGATCCACGCCCCATGGATCCAGCGGGCGACCCGGGAGCCCTCCGGGGGCGGGAGGAGCATGCTCCCGATCAGGAAGGCCAGAGGGGGCAACCAGCGATCCTCCAGGGGGAGGACCGCCGTCAGGGGGACCATCAACCCGTAGCCCAGCAGGAAGGGCCGAACGGGCGAGATCTCGCCCGCCTCTTCCGGCCCCCGGGCCGTCTGGAGGGCCGTGAACACGAGATAGGGGAAGCCCCACACCGTGGCCCCCAGCAACGGCCAGATGGCGCTCACGCGGATCAGGGCCCCGGGATCCGTCAGCTGCTGAACCATGACGATGGTGAGCAGAAGCAGCGCAACAGCGACGATCCACTCCAGCAGATCCTCGGCGTCTTCCCGCATCTCCTGCAGGCCCTTCAACGGCTCCCACGTCCACGCCAGGATGACCAGCAGCAGCGGCCACCATTGCTGAGGGAGATCCAGATCGAGGGCGCCGAAGAAGGCCTGATAGAAGGCGAAGAGGAAGGCGACCGCTCCCACCGCGAGGGCCACATATCGCTGCCCGAAAGCGAGGGGATCCATCCGCCGCCGCATCCAGAGGCCGGCCGCCCCCAGGAGGAACAGCACCCCTACCGCGGTCCGGGCCGCCAGATAGGCATCCGGGGGCCACGCGCGGATCCGATGCCAGAGCTCCCGATAGAGGGGGAACACCGCCATCGTCCCCGGGATGCGGACCAGGAAACCCGCCCAGAGCTCCGGCCAGAAGGCCGGTAGGGCCAGGAGGCCTGCCGCGAGGGTCAGGAAGGGAAGGAGACCGAAGAGGCGCGGGCGGTTCTGGAGCAGACCCATCCGCCGGCTCCAGAACCGGCCCAGGCGGGCCCCATCCTCCACCAGGTTGGCCCCCAGCCACAGCCAGATCGGGACGCTCAGGCCCCACACCGCCTGCAGCATCCCCCGGAGGCTCTCCCCCAGCGCCCCGGGCGAGGCCCCCCACGCGATGAGATAGGGACCGACCAGGCCCAGGGCGAGGAGAAGGCCCCGGATGGTCCGGGAAAGGCGGAGGCGCTGCCAGAGCGGAAGGGTAGCGATCCCGATGCCGATCAGAGACTTCAGGGCCATGCTGAGCGGAAGGGGGCGGATCGGATGGGGCGGGAACTGCGTTAGGGCCAGCGCCCACAGGATCCGCCCGGGCCACCCCTTCATCGCCGAGTGGGGATGGGTCCGTTCGAAAAGGAAAAGGACGAGGACAGGGATCAGAACCTCCCACAGGGAGGGGCCGGTGAGAAGAGGAAAGCCGAAGTAATAGAGGCTATATACCATCGTCAGGAACCGGAAGGCGGCGGGCAGATCCCCCGCGGTGACCATGAGCAATATCCAGAGGAAGGAGACCCAGAGAGCGAGGAGCCCCGTCCCCACCGGCCGTTCCAGACCCGCGCGGGCGGCGGCTCCCACTCCGGGAATCGGGAGGGCGAAGGCCAGACCGATGGTTCCCCCCAGCAACAGGATCCACGCCCATCCCCGCGTCCCCATCCGGCGCAGGTCCGCGAGCAGGCCAACGCCACTCCGCTGGGGCTCCAGCGCGAAGATCCGGACCGCGTCCACCAGGGCCTGACGGAGCTCGATCAGCCAGGCGGACATGGTTTCCCCTCACCGGGAAGGGAGCTCGTAGAGTTGAACACGATCCCCGGATGGCCCGGATCCGAGGAGCACCGCGGCCAGATGGCCCTCCTCCAGGAGCACCATCTGCCAGGGACGCGGCGGCAGGACCACCCGCCCGCGCATCCGCCCGCTTTCTGTCTCCCAGATGTAGAGCCGCCCGTTCATGTCGCCCTCCCCCACCCAGTCCGCCAGCCCGACGACCCACCGCCCATCGGGGGTGAACCGCAGCGCCTTCAAGGGCAGTGGGAACTTCCCCTCCATCTCCGGCTGCAGCTCCAGCTCCTCCTGCAGGTCCAGACGCACATTTCGCCGGTCCGGATCGATGGAGACCCGCCACAGGGCGACGCGGGTCGGGAAGGGGCCTTCATAGCCCTCGCCCCCGATGGGCCGCATCTCGTTCTCCGCCGCCGTCAGGAGGCGCCCGTCGGGGGCGAGGGCGATGGCCGTGAGAGGATCGAAGGAGAGGGATCCCCACCGTTCCCCGGTATGGGTATCCCATACCTCCAGATCCGGGCTGCGGTCGCTCATCTGGAAGATCAGGCGCTCGTCCGGCGTCATCGCGAAGGCATCCGCCGGGCCGCGGAGATCGAAGGCGAAGGCCCTTCGCCCGGTTTCCACATAGTAGCCGCTCAGGGTGGATTCCCCACCGACCAGCAGCAGGGTGCTTCGAGGGGAGAACGCGATCCGCCGCACCGCCTCTTTTAGGGTCAGCACGAAGGCCGTTCGCTGGCGTTCCAGATCCCACATCCGCACTTCCCCGCGGACCGTGCGCAGGGCGAAGAACCGCCCATCGGGGGCGAACACCAGCTCCTCGATGCCTTCCGGAGCGGTGGGCCCCTCCGCGATCTCCCCGGTCCGGGGATCCAGGAACCCGGTCTGGCCGTTCGCCGTGAACAGCGATAGGCGGCCGTCGGGGGCCGCGGCGATGGCGGTCACGCCTTCCACCCGAAGATCATGCCGGAGGGTCAGCGCCCCCGGCGGGGCCGGCGCCAGGGTGGGCGTCGGGGCCGGCGCCGGCTGGGGCGGCCGGGTGGGAGCGACCGTCGGCGCCTGGCCGGGCGTGGACGAGGATGGCGGTGTGCAACAGACGAGTATAGGGGTGGGCGATGGGCGAAGCAGGATCGGAAGGAATCGATAGGCCAGGAACCCGCCCCCCAGGGCGATGCAGGCGCACAGGGCGCCGAAGGCCAGCGTTAAACCGCCGATCAGAACCGTGCGTCCCCGCATCCACGTCCTCCTATCGGATCAGGCAACCGCAAGCGGTTGCCCTACATGGAACCCGGAACCACCCGCGCGGCGACCTCGGCCGAGAGATCCGGGGCAAGGGGACGGTCCGCAATCCCCCGGACGAACCACCGGATGTCATAAAGGTCGCCGGAGCGCGTGATCGGGCCATCGGAAGGGATCTCAAAAGCAAACCCCTCCTCCTGGCCGGGGTCGAGCTCATAAACCGCGCGGCCGATGAGGGTCGTCCAGGTCCGCCCCTCAGCGAGGATCCGGTAGCCGGCCTCCACTTGCACCCGCTGCCGCGCCTCGCCCTCCCAGCGGACCCATCCCTGCAGGGCGGAGCCCACCGGGAAAGACCATGCGGCCAGAGTGATCCGCAGAGGGTCGGAGGACGGGAGGTCCGAAACAGGCTCCGCCGCCGGGGCCTCCAGAGCCGGCGATACCCGAACGGGCCGGACGGAGAGCGGGATCTTCTCATACGCGTCCGGCCACCCCTGCAGCCCGACCTCCAGCTCCACCCACCATTCGAAGGCGTGGACGTCGGTGCCGAGGCGGCCTCGCTCCTCCCGCCGGAACGAGGCCATCCCATCGATCGGGATGGCGAGGGCGGCCGTGTAGCGCTGGGGAAGCCCGGGGAGGAGCTCGACGCGGTCGGCGATCTGGATCTCATGGACCACCCGCGTCTGCTCCCGCTCCTCCTTCCGCCGGTGGGTTTTACGGAACCAGTCCCACACCCAGAAGGCCATGAATTCCTTCGTCATCAGCCGGAGGCGGATGGGGCCGGCGATCAGGGGGCGATGGGCCTCCACGGCGATCTGAACCGCGAGGGTCTCTCCCAGGCGGGCCGCGCGGGGCTCGACTTCGAAATGCACGGTGGCGGCCATGCGGGTGAGCCCCTCCGACACGAACCCCACCCCCAGGAACAGCAGGAAGAGGGCCGCCAGTCCTCCTCCACACCCCCAGATCAGCGCCATCTCCAGATCCCCTGCCCGCCCGGCGCGAACGGCGAGCCATCCCCCCAGGCCGACGGCCCCCAGACTTAGGGCGATCAGCGCCCCGCCAATGCCGATGAGGATCCCCGGAACCCCTCGCCGCATGGACGGATCGAAGACGGTGGGAGAGCTTCGTCGGACGACGTCCTTACCGGCTCCCTTCCCATGCCGCCGGGAGGGCGGCCCGACAGGCCGGGCAGCGCGGCCATCCCGGATCCACTTCCCGGCCGCAATAGGGGCAGTGGAAGCGGGCGGGCTGGCCGCACCCGGCGCAGCGAGTCGCCCCCCGCTCCAGCCGCCGGCCGCATCCGGGGCAGCGGAACGCCGCCGGGGGTTCGGAAGGGAGGGTAAGGGGAGGCCCCTCCAGCGCCCGGGTGAGGGCTCGGGCCGCGGCCTCCGCCTCCTGCTGGACCCGCGCGCTCAGGCCCGGCGGCGGAGCGGGCCGAGGGAGGCGGGGCCGCCAGCGCCCGAAGGCGCGCCCCAGCGCCCGGGGGAGGAGCCAGAGGTTCAGGGCCAGAGAAAGGGCCAGCAGCCCGAGCAGCCCCAGGGCCCCGACCCGCCCCTCGAGGACGACGGACAGGGCGATGGCCCCCAGCCCGCTGATCACCAGCCCCCAGCGGATGGCTCGCAGCATAGTCCCCCTTCAAGCCCTCGGGGGTTCCGACCACGGGAACGGGAAGAAGGGCGAGAGGATCGGCCCGAAGGTCTCGGTCAGGCGGGCGAAGAACGAGCGGATGGCCTCGGCGACCGCCCCGCCCAGGACGTCGGGATGGCTGCGGATATAAGCGGCGATGGCCCCGAGCATGACCAGGATCACCACGGCCAGAGCCACCCACTCCAGCGTCTGCAACCCCCGGGCATCCCGGAAGAGATCGAGGAGAAGGATCCGCCCCGGCCAATGGATGAGTTCCCCCCGCAGCGTCCTCCGGTGAAGCATCGGCCCCTCCTTGAAGAAGTTTGTCCGATAACGGCCTGCGCGGTCTGGCTTATCCACCGATCTTCGCCCCGCAGGCGGGGCAGAAGCGGGCCCCGGCGGGGAGCTCCGCGCCGCACTGGGGGCAGAACCGATACGCGCCGCCAGGGGCCGCCTCCCCGCCCGATGAAGCCGGGGCCGTTGTGGACTGGACCGCGCTGACATAGCGCTGGGCCTCCGTATAGCGGCCGGCCACCCAGGCGGCCGTATCCGCCGGCAGCGCCGCCCCGGTGGCGATGAAATACTGGATGAACTCGAAGGTTCGCTGGGGGAGCTTGCTTTGCTGCCAGGCCCCATAGGCGGCGGTGAACAACAACGGCCAGAGGAGGAACAGCCCCGCCCCCGCCGCCACCGCCTTATCCACCCACTTGCCGGCCCCGATCTCCACCTGCAGGCTGTCGCCCTGCCGGCGCAGCGCCACATTGAGGGCCGAGGAGACCCCCAGCAGGTTCCGCCATGTTTCGTCCTGGCGGGCCTGGATCACCACCCCACCCTGGGGGAGATCCAGCACCTGCACATCGAACTTCTGGGCTCGATACCAGTCCGCCAGGGCCTGCACCAGCCGGCCCATATCCAGGTTCGGGGCATGGAACACGCGCTGATCGGGCATGGCTTCACCTCCTCAGGCCGGGGTCTGGAGGAAAAGGGCCGTTTGCATCGCGTTCAGAACCGCCAGCTCCAGCAGCAGCTGGGTGACCTGCTCATGGAGGGCATCGCTGAGCTGGGGCTCGATCTCCCGCAACAGGGCCGCCACCCGCTCGGCCTGGGCCCGCACCTCCTCCGGGTCGATGCGGCCGTCGGCAATGGCCTGCTGCCAGGACCCCATCCGATCCACATACCGCTGGAAGAAGAGGGCATCCCCCTCCTCGCTGAACCAGCTGATCCGCCCCATAGGCGCCTCCCCGCGCGCAGATACAGAACCAGCTTCCCCCTTGCCTGGGAACAAACTGGGAACAGCCCTCGATCTCTGGATCACCCTTCGCCCCCGGGAGAGGGAGGAGCTGCGCGGGGCAGCTCCTCCGGGAGCTTTCGCTCTTCCAGCTCTACCTGGAGCTGAAACCGCCGGGCAGCGATCGCCCCCGGCCCCATCCCGGTCTGTGATTCCTCCCCTCCTTTCTTCCTCTTATCGCCCTCCTCTTCTTCCACCTGCTTCTTCCACAGCTCCTCCGTCTTCTCCACCATACGGTCCAGCAGGCGCTCAGAGAGGCCGAAGAGGGCCCCCAGGGCCAGGAGGGGCACCGTGTCTTTCTGCAGCGCGATGGGTGGGGTGAGAAGCTGGGAAAGCGTTCCCAGCGCTTCCAGAGAGAGAATCTGCTGGTTTTGCAGGATCGCGACCAAGTGCAGGCCGGCCCAGGCGCTGAGGGCCCCAAAGAGGGGCGCCGGGAACACCGTCGCCCACGAGAGCCCGTAATCCGGCGTCCGCCGCCCGCCCCGATAGACCCGGGCCATGCGGCTCAGCAACCCGCCCGTCGCCCCCGATAGCAGGATCGGGCCGTAGCCTGCGATGGCCAGGGCCAGCCCGATCAGCAAGCCCACGAGAACCATAAAGGTCAGCATGTTCTGCAGTTTAAGCACCAACATAAACTGCCCATCCCGCGCCTCGTAGAGGTCGGCCAGGAACGCCGAAAGGGTCGCCCGGGCCTCCACCTCTGACTGGTCCAGGGCCTTCCGGAGGGGTTCTTTCCATGCCGCCTGGCGCGCCGGGGGAAGCTCCGAGAGGTCGCCCAGGGCCCGCTGCAGCCGCGCCTTGAGGTGGGGCATGGCCATCGCGTTCACCGCCAGCCGCTCCGCGTCGTGGATCAACCGCCAGGCGGCCAGCTCCGCCCCGCCGTTCCAGCATAGCGCTTTCACTTTGTCCCCGAAGGTCCAGGAAACCGTTCGCTCCGCCTGCTGGAGCAGCGCCTCGACATGGTTCAGCACGACCTGTTCGGAGGGGGTGACCGCCTCGGGCTCCTTCTGTTCCAGCTGGATGCGCCGGCGGGTCCCCTCGATCTCGGCCCGGGTGAGCTCCCGGAGCATCCCGGCGACCAGGAAGACCCGGATGAGGAGGAAGAGCAGCCCATACAGGAGCCACAGGATCCCCCCTGCCCACACGGAGGCCGGCGCGCAAACGCCTCCGACGCAGAACCCATCGGGCATAGCACCCCCTCCCGGCGATCGCGGAAAAACCCCTCACGGCCCCCGCACCACCAGCGGCAGGTAGAGCCGATTCCTCCCAACCCGGAATGAGCCGATGCGCGTGTGCCAGCAAGCCGCGGAGGAGCAGCCACTTGGATTGCTGGTGGTGTAATACTCGTGGACAGCCCAGAAAGTGGCATCATCCGCTGGGTCGATGCTGAGCATGCTGTAATCGCCCCACCGGGAGGAGGTCGACGTTTGGGCGGCCGAGCCCGCCTGCAGCGTAGCCTCCGGCCCCAGGGTTCCGGGGGGATCGCTCGGCGTGCGGCGGATCGCTCGGCGTGCGGCACGCGTACCGGATGCTGGGATAAACGCTGGCGCTCGAGACAGTGTAGCTGAGGCAGAAATCCCCATACTTGTCGAAGGTCCCACTGGCCATCCACCGGCTGTGGGAATCCGGTGGGTTGCCGGTGTAGGTGCCCTGGTCGAGGATGGAGACAGTACCTGTGGCATTGTCATACTTCAGGATATACCACCGCACCGCGGCCTGATACTGGCCGGCCGTCCGACACTGCGTGGACGTCAGGCCGGGGGCACACACGGTGTGATTGGCCCCGATGAGGGAATAGCTCCCCATATTGCGGATGACGACCCGGTGCATCAGGCGGCCTGAAACGGAATCCAGGAAGGCCGACGTGGTGACACCGGGTTGGGGGATGTCGCCCCGCCCGCTGGGGTTCGAGGGATCAAAGGGGGCGACGGGCAGGGTCGCAGCCTGCACAAAATTGGCGGCCGCCGGATTCGACCAGTCGAGAATGAACTTGTAAACGCCGATGGCATCGCTCGGGAAACCCCACTCGTTCGGCATAGGCCCCAGGAAGATCCCGGGCGCTGGGCGGCTCCCGATGGGGGGAAGCGGAGACGGCCCCTCGATGTCCGCCGCCAGGACGCCGCCGATCGACCCCATGTCCACGCCCGAGGGGGGAGCGGCCATGGAGCCGAAGTAGATCATCCGGGCCGTGGGATCCCCGACGAGCATCTTGTTGCGCTCCAGGGCGGCGACGGCCTGGCTCAGATAGGCGGGCGGACTGTAGCTGGGGTCGAACTCGTGGGCCGTCATCCAGTAGGCCTCCGGCGAGATGGCGTGGTGCGGGTAGTCCATGAAGATGTGCGTGCCCGACCCGGCCGGGAAGTCGGGCCAGACGAACTCGTATACGTAATAGCGGCCGAGGGGATCGCCCGTCTGGGAGACGGCGACGCAGTGCCGGCTGGGACCGGTATTGGCGAAGACATCTTCGATATAAAACTGAGAGAGGAACCAGCGGTCGGCGAACTGATCGTAGAGCACGATGGGGTCCCCATCGTTGGCGGAAGCGCATGGGCCGCTAAAACCAGCCGAGGCGAACAGGGCGCTGAGGGGGAAGGGCGAAGAAAGGGGGTTGCCGTTCTTATCGTAGACGCGGAGGACCACGTTCACAAACTCGACGTAGTGGGAAGGACCGACGTCCCCGTTGACATCCGGCGGAGAGACTTGCGTGCTGATCCCCCCTATGATGTTGTCATAATTGTTGAGCCCCTCGAAGGAGAAAAGGGGCGGGAGCGCCGGCGAGGCAGGGGCGGGGGCAGCAAGAGAGGGAGCCATGGGCAGAGCCCCGGACGGGCCGGGGCGGATCCCCTGGGACCGGGGAGGAACCGGGAGAGGAAGCCACTCCTCCCGCCAGCGCTGGAAAGCCGGGTCTGGGGCAGCGATAGGGAAGCGCTCCTTCCAGTGCTGGGCTACCCAGTCAGCGGGCTGGGAAACTCCATGCTGAGCCGGGAAGAGGACCCGCGGCCCTTTCGGGGTGGAAGCCGCGAGGGGCTGGGGCTGCCTCGGGTTAGAGGGGCTTGGAGCTCCGGCCGTGCTCTCAGGGCTCGGATCCAGCGCATGAATGGAAAAGGGCGACGGTTGTCCGACGGCTCCGCGAGCGGAGGGGATGGAAACGCCCAGCGCCGCGAGCGCTAGGATGCCCGCCACCAGCCCGCACATCATCCGTCGCCATGCCTGCATGGTTCTCTTCACCATCAAACACCTCCCGTCGAGATGGGATCGCCTCTGGCGAGCCATGGGTGCCCCTCACGGCCCCCGCACCACCAGCGGCAGGTAGAGCCGATACCGGCAGCGGCTCTCCGATTGGGTCGCCGGAACCGTGCTCGAGAACGCCAGCGTTCCAGCGGTCAGGGGAACCGGACTGCTGTCCGGCAGAAACGCCGATACGTCGATCGTCGGTGTTGTCGTCCCGGTAACCACAGGGACCGTGTTGCAATCGCTTTCGCCCACCGCATCGGTCCGCACGACATACATGTCGTCATAGGCAGTAGGGTCCGGCCATGTATCGCCCGCCAGGAGAAAGCCCCCATCGGCGGCCATCACGGCCGTGCGGATCCCCTCGCCTCCACCGCCGTCATAGGTCCGGCTCCACTGGACGCTCCCCGCCCCATCGATCCTCACCGCATAGGCATCAAAACCCGAACTGGAATTGTGGGTATTTCCGGCCAGCAGAAAGCCTCCATCCGGCGTCCGCACCACGGCCGTGCCTGCCTCATCCAGGACGCCAGGCCGCCCGTAGGTCCGGCTCCACTGCACGTTCCCCGCGCTATCCAGTTTCACCGCCAGGATATCGTTGTCTTTCAGGTTCTGGGAATTCACCCCAACCACCGTAGTCCCCACCAGCAGAACGCCCCCATCGGCCGTGGTCACCATATCCCCCGGGAGAACGCTCCCGGAGCTCGGGTTCGTGAGTTCCCACCCCTGCTGAACCGTCCCGTCCGCATTCAATTTCAACAGGACAATAGAATACGTCGTCTGGCCGGTCCGATAGTCGTCAATGGATCGGTCGCCTCCCACCAGGAATCCCCCATCCGCGGTCTGAACCACGGAAAACAGGAACGTTTGCACTATGGAAGATGAGAGCGTATAGGTGCGGCTCCACTGCACGCGGCCTGAACCGTCCAGCTTCACCACCAGCGGCTGTGCAGGAGAGGGGTAGCCAGGCGAAGTGCTGCCCACCAGCAGAAAACCGCCGTCGGAGGTGGCCAGGATGGTTCCTGCTCTCTCAAAGGCGCCCCCATCGTAGGTGATGGCCCGCTGCACGTTCCCGTCTGCGTCCATCTTCACCAGGTAGATGTCGCCCTGAGCGGTAGAGCCGGCTAGCCAGAACCCCCCATCCGCGGCGGCCACGGCGCCACCGGTCCATTTGTTTCCGTCTCCATATGTCCGGCTCCACTGCACGTTCCCCGCAGCGTCCACCTTGACGACGTAAGGGTAAAGAGAGGATGTTTGATCAACTTTCCCAACTTGTCCGACCAGCAGGAAGCCCCCGTCGGAAGTGGGCAGCACTGTGCGGATCGTCTCATTGCTCCCTGCCAGACCGTAGCTTCGATGGAAGCGGGTTCCGGCCGCGGCGGCGCTCGCCGCGGCCCGGCAGACCGCCGCCGCCCCGCCGGAGGCCCCCGTGAGGGGAAGCCTCCACCACCCGCCCACGATCAGCGCGAGCAGGGCCACCATGGCCCGCACGGCCCCTGATCGCCTCCCCTGCACGCCATCCCCCGTATGGTTCGGTCGCTTTCGATGCCGGAACACCGTTCACCTCGTATCGGCAGGGAGATTCGGGGATCGCCGAGGAGGAACCATACCCGCGTAGGGCCCGCGCGCCGACGAAGGGACCTCCTCTCGCCATCCCGGATCCCAATCTACGGGAGGCGTGGGAACAAATTGGGAACAGACCGGGCTTGTGGAGGAGGCGCAAGGACATCGGGAGGGAAGGAAGAAATGGAGAACCGGGGGGAGCGGCTCAGGCTTCGCGGCCCAGCCGGAGGACGGCCAGGAAGGCCTCCTGGGGGACCTCCACGCGGCCGATCATCTTGAGGCGCTTCTTCCCTTCCTTCTGCTTCTCCAGCAGCTTCCGCTTGCGGGTGACATCGCCGCCATAGCATTTGGCCAGCACATCCTTCCGCATGGCTTTGATGGTCGCCCGGGCGATGATCCGCCCGCCCACCGCCGCCTGGATGGCGACATCGAAGAGCTGGCGGGGGATCACTTCCTTCAGTTTCTCCACCAGCGCATGACCTTTGGGATACGCCTGCTCCCGGTGCACGATCAGCGCCAGGGCGTCCACCGGCTGGCCGTGCACCAGGATGTCCAGCTTCACCAGATCCCCCGCCCGGTAGCCGATGAAGGCGTAATCCATCGAGGCGTAGCCGCGGGTGCGGCTCTTGAGGGCGTCGTAGAAATCGATGATCAGCTCGGCCAGCGGCACCTCCGCCTCGATCATCACCCGCCGCGGATCGAGATAGGTCATGTTCTGGTAAACCCCCCGCCGCGAGGTGATGAGATCCATCACCGGCCCGATGTAATCGGCCGGGGTGATGATCGTGACCTTCATCCACGGCTCCCGGATCTCCTCGATCCGCGAGGGATCCGGAAGGTCCGAGGGGCGGGTGATGGTCTTCACCGTCCCATCCCGCAACACCACCTCATACTCCACGCTGGGGGCCGTGGCCACGATGTCCAGCCCATACTCCCGCTCCAGGCGCTCCTGGACGATCTCCATATGGAACATCCCCAGGAAGCCGCACCGAAAGCCGAAGCCCAGGGCCTGGGAGGTCTCCGGCTGGAAGACCAGGGCGGCGTCGTTCAACTGGAGCTTCTCCAGGGCCTCCCGCAGCAGCTCGTAATCCTCACCTTCCGAAGGGTAAAAACTGGCGAAGACCATGGGCTTGGGGGGGCGGAACCCGGGAAGCGGCTCGGGGGCCGGGCGATCGGCCGTGGTCAGGGTATCCCCCACCCGACACTCCCGCACGGATTTCAGGCCTGTGGCCACGTAACCCACCTCGCCGGCCTCCAGGCGGCCCGTTGGAGTAAAGTCCGGGGTGAAGACCCCGATCTCCACCGGCTCGCTGGTCACCCCGGTCGACATCACCATGATCTTCCGCCCCATGGCGAGGGTCCCGTTGACCACGCGCACGTAGGCGATGACGCCCTTGTAGGGATCGTAGTGGCTGTCGAAGATCAGGGCCTGAAGGGGGGCCTCCGGATCGCCGCGGGGCGGCGGGATGCGCTGCACCACCGCCTCCAGCACTTCCTCCACCCCGATCCCCAGCTTGGCGGAGATCCGCAGGACCTCGGAGTCGGGGACGCCCAGGAGCTCGGCGATCTCCCGGGCGACCTCGTCGGGCCGCGCGGCGGGCAGATCGATCTTATTGACCGCCGGGATGATGACGAGATCGTGCTCCAGGGCCAGATACAGGTTGGCCAGGGTCTGGGCCTCGATCCCCTGAGTCGCGTCGACCAGCAAAACGGCCCCCTCGCAGGCGGCCATCGCCCGGCCCACCTCGTAGGAGAAATCCACGTGGCCCGGCGTGTCGATCAGGTTCAGCACATAGGTCCGGCCATCCCGCGCCGTATACCGCATCCGGACGGCCGAAGCCTTGATGGTGACCCCGCGCTCCCGCTCCAGGTCCATGGAGTCCAGCACCAGCTCCACCCCGTTTCGCGGCTGGATGGTGCCGGTGCGCTCCAGGAGCCGGTCGGCCAGCGTGGTCTTGCCATGGTCCACATGGGCGATGATGCAGAAGTTGCGGATGTGCTCCTGCCCCATTCTCTTCCCCCGCGATCCCGGGCGCATGCGCCCGGATCCCCATCGATGTGCATCATACCCGGGTTGGGAAAAGGGTGTCAAACGGGCCTCTCACGCCGATGGAAATCAGCCCCGTGAGGCGCTTCGCGCCAGGCGTCGGCGGGTGCGCCGATGGAAATCGGCCTTCGGAGGCGCTCCGCGCCGGGCGTCGGCCTCCGCCGATGCAGAAATCCTTTCGGCCGGCGCAGGCCGGCCGGTGGCCGAAGGCCTCTGGAGGTCGAATTCATTCGATCCCATGCATTCCCCATGCGACCCGGTCTCAGGGTAGGATAAAGAAGCCGTGCTGCCGGCATCCGGGGAGAATTCCGCCCTCCCGTCGCATGCCCGAGGTCCGGCCGGACATCTCTCCGAGGAGGCTTGCCATGCGCCGACGCCTGCTGCTTGGGATCATCCTGGGATTGGGGATCGGGCTCCTGCTCCTTCTCGCCGGAGGCGCTTTCGCCTTCTACCGGACTTCCCGTCAGGCATTCCCTCAGATCCGCGGAACCCTCCGCCTCCCCGGCCTCCAGGCCCCCGTCACCGTGATCCGGGATCGCTGGGGCGTGCCCCACATTTACGCCTCGAATCTCCACGACCTCTTCATGGCCCAGGGCTTCGTTCACGCTCAGGATCGCTTCTGGCAGATGGAGTTCTGGCGTCACATCGGAACCGGTCGCCTCTCCGAAATGCTGGGGAAGACGACCGTGAACCAGGATCGCTTCATCCGCACCCTGGGGTGGCATCGGGCCGCGCGGCAGGATCTGGAAGCCCTGGGGCCCGAGGAGCGGGCGATCCTGGAAGCCTATGCGGCCGGGGTGAACGCTTACCTGGAACAGCAGCGCGATCGCCTGCCCCTGGAGTTCACCCTCTTCCGCCTCTTCGGACGACGATGGGAAATCGAGCCGTGGCAGCCGCTCCACACCGTCGCCTGGGCCAAGGTCATGGCCTGGGATCTGGGCGGGAACTGGGATGACGAGCTCCTCAACGCGCGGATCGTCCAGAAGATCGGCCCGGAGCGCCTGTCGGAGATCGTCCTCCCTTATCCCGCCGACCGGCCGATCATCGTGCCGGCCGCTGTCCTCGAAACCCCGATCCCCGAGGAAACGGCCCGCGCCTGGCTGGACCTCGGGCACGAGCTGCGACGGATCACCCTGGGCGACGCCCCGGACCTGGGATCCAATAACTGGGTGGTGGCGGGATCGCGGTCGGTCACCGGGAAGCCGATCCTGGCCAACGATCCCCATCTCCGCATCCAGATGCCCAGCATCTGGTATGAGGTGGCCCTGCACTGCGAGCCCGTCACACCCGAATGCCCCCTTCAGGTCGCCGGCGCCTCGTTCCCCGGCGTCCCGGGCGTGGTGATCGGCCACAACGACCGCATCGCCTGGGGCGTGACCAACCTGGGGCCCGACGTGCAGGACCTCTACATGGAGCGGGTCAATCCGCAAAACCCGCTGGAGGTGGAATTTCGGGGGAAGTGGGAGCCTGTGCAGGTGATCACCGAGGAGATCCGCATCGCCGGCCAGGCCGAGCCTCTCCTCCTCCCGGTGCGGATCACCCGCCACGGCCCGGTGATCAACGATGTGGTGGAAGCCCTCACCCGCACCCAGACCCTCTATGCTTTCCGCTGGACCGCCCTGGAGCCCTCGCGGATCGTGCGGGCGCTCCTGCGGCTGAACCGCGCGCGGAACTGGGAGGAGTTCCACGAAGCCCTGGCGGATTGGGATGTGCCCGGCCAGAACTTCGTCTATGCGGATGTGGATGGCCACATCGGCTATCAGGCCACCGGCCGTGTCCCCATCCGGGCGAAGGGGAACGGCCTGCTCCCCGTCCCGGGCTGGAGCGGAGAGTATGAGTGGGTGGGATATGTTCCGTATGAGGAAATGCCCCGGCGGCTGGATCCGCCGGAGGGATTCATCGTCACCGCGAACAACGCCGTGGTGGATCCTTCCTATCCCCACTTCCTGGCCGCCGTCTGGGATTACGGAGACCGGGCCCAGCGGATCGTGGACCTCCTCCGGATGAAGGATCGCCTCTCCATCGATGACATGGCCGCGATTCAGAACGATACCTTCTCGCTGGCGGCGCGGGACATCGTGTCGTATGTCCTCCAGATATCCTTTACAGACCCCCTGGCCCGCCAAGCTCAGGAGATCCTGCGGGCCTGGGATTTCCGGGCCACGCCGGATCAGGCCGGGCCCACCATCTTCGAGGCCTTCCTGAAACATCTGCTCCACGAAGCATGGGTCGATGAGCTGGGCGAGGAGATCCTTCAGGATCTGCTCACCGGCGGCAGCCACAACCGCTACTGGGCCCGCTGGGCCCTGGCCCAGCCGGAGCTTTCCTGGTGGGATGACCTGCGCACGCCCCAGCGGGAGACCCGGGATGATATCGTGCGGCGGGCCTTCGAGCAGGCGGTGGCCGAGCTGCGCGCGCGCCTGGGCCCCGATCCCCGCGCGTGGACCTGGGGGAGGGTCCATACGGCCACCTTCACCCACGGCACCCTGGGGCAGTCCGGGATCCGACCGATCGAGGGGATTTTCAACCGCGGGCCCTACCCGGCCCCCGGGACCAGCGCGGCGGTGAACAACATCGGTTTCAACGTCCAGAAAGGATTCGCCGTGCGCAGCCTGCCCTCCCTGCGCTTCATCGCCTCAACGGCCCACTGGTCCGACAGCCGCTTCATCCACACGACCGGCCAGTCCGGGCTCCCCGATCATCCGCATTACGATGATATGATCCCGATGTGGCTACGCGGGGAATACCATCCCATGCTCTGGTCCCGGGAGGAAGTGGAACAGAACGCGGAGGGGATCCTGAGGCTCCAGCCGTAGAACATGGCTCGCATGCGGGATCGGGGCGAAAGTCCCTTCCACCGCCCCATAGGGAAAACCGCACAGGAGGAGGTGCTCGAATGCGCGTGCTGATCTTAGGAGGAACCGGGTTTCTGGGCCGGGCGCTCACGGGACGTCTCCAGGAAGCCGGCTATGAGGTGATCGTCCTCTCCCGGCGGCCGGAGCTGGCCCGGCTTCCGCCCGGCGTGCAGGCCACACGATGGGATGGACGCACCCCAACCGGATGGGCGCACCTCATGGACGGCGCCTTCGCCGTGATCAACCTGGCCGGTGAGAGCATCGGGCAGCGATGGACGGCAGCCACCAAACAGCGCATTCGAGAAAGCCGGCTGAACGCAGGCCGCGCGGTGGTGGAGGCGATCGCCGCCGCCCGCACGAAACCCCAGGTCCTGCTGCAGGCCTCGGCGGTCGGATATTACGGCCCCCGGGGCGATGAGCGGCTGACCGAGGAGGATCCGCCCGGAAATGACTTCCTGGCCCGGCTGGCCGTGGATTGGGAAGCCAGCACCCAGCCGGTGGAAGCGATGGGAGTCCGCCGGGTGATCCTGCGCACCGGCCTGGTCCTGGAACGGGACGGCGGCGCCCTGGCCCGGTTGTTGCTCCCGTTCCGTCTGTTCGTGGGCGGGCCGCTGGGGAACGGGCGCCAGGGCTGGTCATGGATCCATCGGGCGGACTGGGTGGAGGCCGTGAAGTTCCTGATGGAGCGTCCGGATGCCCGTGGGCCTTATAACCTGACCGCCCCTCAGCCGGTCAGCAACGCCGAGTTCTCCCGCATCCTGGGCCGGGTTCTGGGGCGGCCGGCATGGCTTCCGGTGCCGGCGCTCGCCCTCCGGCTCGTCTTCGGCGAGGGAGCGGACTTCCTGCTCACCGGGCAGTTCGTGCTGCCCCGGCGGCTGCTGGAAGCGGGCTTCCCGTTCCGGTACCCGGATCTCGAATCGGCGCTGCGGGCCATCCTCGGCCGGGAACGTTAAGCCAGCGGCTTCACCGTCCAGCCTTCCCATTCTCCCACGAAGATCGCCAGAGCCTCCCGATCTGGCGTGAGGTTCAGGTCCGCGTTCGGCGAAGGGCAGAGCGGCTCCGTGTTGGGGAGCGTCCGCCTCTGGACTCCCTTAAGTTAAAATGAAACAAACGCGAGGATTTCGGAGAAGAGGACCGCCATGCTCAAGCCGGGGACCATGCTCCACGGCCGCTATAAGATCCTGCGTCCCATCGGGCGGGGAGGAATGGGTGCCGTCTATGAAGCGGAGGACACCCTGCTGGAAGGCCGCCGCTGCGCCATCAAGGAGATCCTCTTCAGCTTCGAGGCCGACCCCGCTTATCGGGAACAGGCCCGCCTGCAGTTCTACCGCGAGGCGAGCGTCCTGGCCCGACTGGATCACCCGAATCTCCCCAAGGTTTCCGACTATTTCTCGGAGGGCGATCGCGATTACCTGGTGATGGATTTCGTCCCCGGCCGCGACCTGCGGGAGATCATTGAGGAGGCCAAGGAGAGCGGGCGGTTCCTCGATGAGCGGACGGTGTTGAACTGGACGGAACAGCTCTGCGATGCGCTGGACTATCTGCACCGTCAGGAGCCGCCCATCGTGCATCGCGACATCAAGCCTTCCAACATCAAACTGACGCCGGATGGCCGCATCAAGCTGGTGGACTTCGGGCTGGTGAAGCTCCTGGCGCCGGATGAGGAGCGGACGATTACGATCCTGCAGGGGCGAGGCACAGCCGCATATACGCCCCTGGAGCAGTATGGCGGCGATGTGGGCCATACCGATGTCCGCTCCGATATCTACGCCCTGGGGGCGACCCTTTACCACTTGCTGACCAACACCCCCCCTCCCGATGCCCGACAACGCTTTCTGAAGCCCGACTCCCTCGTCCCCCCCCGGGCGATCAACCCGCGGATCTCCCCCCGGGTGGAGCGGGCCATCCTGAACGCGATGGCGATGCACCCGGATGACCGCCCGCCCAGCGTGGCCACCTTCCGGGCGGAGCTGCTGGGAATCAGTTCGACCAGCCGTTCGACCGAAGTCTGGGCGCCGCCGGAGAGCGCGGGGGAGATCCTCTGGCGCCGGCATCGGCTTCTGGCCCTCGCCGCCCTGGGCACCTTCCTGATCGCCCTGATCGCTACGCTGTTGAACGGTTAACCTGACGACGGAATGACAGACCGGACAGCCGGGCGCAGCAGGCTCGGACGAGGGGACTCGGTTGTTCGCCGGGATCTCAGGAACGCGCCTCGGCGACCAGGGAGCGGACGGCGGCCGCATCGGCCTGGCGAAGCGCTTCCTCGGCCAGGGCGCGGGCCTCCGCCATCGACCAGCGGCGGACTGTGGCCTTCACTTCCGGCACCCGCACCGGGTTCACGCTGAGCTCCTGCACCCCCAGCCCGATTAACACCGGCACCGCCAGGAGATCCCCGGCCAGCTCCCCGCAGACGCCAACCCATTTCCCCGTTCCTTCGGTCGCAGCTGTCACATGGCGGATCAGGCGCAGCACCGCGGGGTGCAACCCATCGGCCAGCCCGGCCACCGCCGGGTTGGTCCGATCCGCCGCCAGCGTGTATTGGGCCAGATCGTTCGTCCCGATGCTGAAAAAATCCACCCAGGGCAGGAAATGCTCCGTCAGCAGCGCGGCGGCCGGCACCTCTACCATCATCCCCACCTGCAGATCCGGGGGCAGGGGGAAGCCTTCCGCCGCGAGGGCCGAGCGCACCTCTTCCAAGAACGCACGGAGCCAGCGGATTTCCTCCACCGTGCTCACCATGGGGAACATAATGCGCAGGGGGAACCCCACCCCGGCGCGGAGCAGCGCGCGAAGCTGCTGGCGCAACAGGTCGGGATGCTGCCGGGAGAGCCGCACGCCCCGCACCCCCAGGAACGGATTCGCCTCGGGGGGCATTGGGAGATAGGGCAACGGCTTATCGCCGCCCACATCCAGGGTGCGCACCACCACCGGCTTCCCTCCCATCGCCTCCAACAGGGCCCGGTAGATGGCGCTCTCCTCTTCTTCCGTCGGGGCGGCTGCCCGGCCCAGGTAGAGGAACTCCGTGCGCAACAGGCCGATGCTGTCCGCTCCTTTCTGGAAGGCCTCCCGCGCATCCTCCATGCTTCCCACATTGGCCGCCACCTCGATCTGGACGCCATCCCGGGTTCGGGCCGGTTCATGGGCGACGGCCTCGGCATGCGCCCGCTCCTGAAGCCACACCGCCCGCCGGGCCTGGGCCTGACGCACCGCCTCGGAGCCCGGCTCCACTTCCACCCACCCGGCCTCCCCATCCACCAGCACCCGCGCGCCCTCGGGGATCGTTCGGAGGTCCGGCCCGATCGCGACCACTGCCGGGACTCCTAAGCGACGGGCCAGGATGGCCGCATGGGCGGTCGGCCCGCCCCCTTCTGTGACAAAGGCTAGCACCCGTCGGGGATCCAGGCTGACGGTCTCCGAGGGCAACAGGTCATCGGCTGCCACCACCACGGGCTCGTCCGGCATGGCGGGCGCCTCCAGGCCGCCCACGAGATGACGCAGCACCCGGTTCCCCACATCCCGCACGTCCGCCGCACGAGCCTGGAAGTAGGGATCTGGAAGCGCCATCAGCTGGGCCGCGAAAGCCTCCACGGCCTTCATCCACGCTGCCTCCGCGGAAGCGCCTGCGGCGAGCTCCGCCTCCACCGTGGCCATCAACTCCGGGTCGCGGAGCATCAGCTCCTGAGCCTCGAAGATCGCCAGCTCCTCGGGAGACAGGCGATCCCGCTGGGCCGCCCGGAGCGCGGCGAGTTCTGCCGCCGCTCGTTCCTGGGCCGCCTGCAGCCGCATCCGTTCGGCCGCCGCGTCCTCTCCGCGCGTCCGCATCGCGGCCGGAAGCGCTCGCCGGAACCACCAGATCGGTCCGATGGCGATCCCCGGGGAAGCGGGGAGACCCCGCAGGCGACAGCTCATCCCCCATCCTCCCCGAATCGAGATTCCACCAGCGCCTTCAGAGCGGCAATGGCATCCGCCTCATCCGGCCCCTCCGCGGCGATCTCAATGACATGGCCGTGCTCCGCCCCCAGGGTGAGCACCGCCAGGATCGCCTTGGCGTTCACCGGAGGGGTCCCGCGGGTGACGTTCCGGACCGTGATGTTCGAACGAAACCGGGCGGCCGTCTGCACAAAGAGGGCCGCCGGGCGCGCGTGCAAACCGACCGCGTTCGTTAACGTCAACGTAACCTGCTGCATCCCTCGCCTCAGGTCCCATGGATTCCCGCGGGTTCTTCATCCCTGGGGCACCTTGGGCATCCGGCAGGCCTCGACCGCTGTGGCCTCGATCTCCGCCGCGGTTTTGCCGATGGAGGCCTCCACGGCGGCCACGATCGCCCCCTCCACCAGCGGCGCCTGGCTCAATCGGATGCGGGGGCGAACCTGGGGGGCCAGCATCTCGATCGCCATCTGGGCCCCCATCACCGCGCTGCCCAGATCCATCAAAACCAGGACCTCATCCGCCCGGGCGAGGGCCATCTCCAGCGCCTGCCGGATCCGCTCCACATTGGTGCCCAGCGTGTGCTCATCCAGGCCCCCGGCCGCAAAGATCGGAACCCGGCCTTGCACCATCTGCTCGGCCAGCTCTTTCACCCCCTCCGCCAGTTTGGCGCTATGGGCGACGATCACCAGAGCGACCATGCAGGCCTCTCACCGGGCAGGGGTTGCGGGGGCCGGCTCGCCGACCAGAGCGGCCACCAGCTCCCGGCAGAAGGCCGGGATGTCTGGAACCACACGGCCCCAGACCAGGTTGCCCTCCCGGAAAGCCGGCTCATCCACCCAGATGGCCCCCGCGTTGATCAGATCATCCTTGATCCCCAGGCTTCCGGTCGCCCGATGCCCTCGCACGATGCCCGCGGAGATCCCCACCTGACCGCCGTGGCAGATCATCGCCACGATCTTCCCCTGCTGGTAAGCTTCCCGGACCAGGCGCAGGACCGCCTCATAGCGCCTCAGCTTGTCAGGCGCCCAGCCGCCAGGGATCACCACCGCATCGAAATCTGCGGCGGAAACCTGATCAGCGGCCACATCCGCTTTCGCCGTGAGCCCTCCGCTCTTGCTGCGGACGACCTTCCCGGCCTCCAGCCCGACCACCGTTACGGAGGCCCCTTCCTCCTGAAGGCGCATCAACGGGACCCAGAACTCCAGGTCCTCAAAGCCCTCCTCCACCAGGATCGCTACCTTCCGGCCGTTCAGCCGCATGGCCACTCCACCTCGCTGGATTCATGGTGTTTCCATTGGGCGCTTTGAGGAGCGAACAGGCGCCGTCGGCGTCCCCCCGCTCTTCTACGTGTCAGCGATGGAAGGAAGCGCCCTCACCCGATCCACCGGCATCGGACGCCTGCCCTTTGCCCGTTCCGCACGCCGGGCATTCCTCCACTTCCCAGATCCGTTCCAGGACCATCGCATCGATTTGCTCCGGCAGTCCCTCGCGAAAACCGACCGCCCCGCACCGGCAAGCATACCAGCCCGGTGGGACCTTTTCAAAAGAAAGGGCAGGCCCCAGATCGATCTCCTCCACCCCCATCCGCCAACGGGCGTTGGTGAAGAGGCGGCGGCAACCCGCAGCGCGAAGTTTACGGATGTAGAGAGAGAAGGTGGCACAATGCCGCATCAGGAGGACCGCCGTTTCCACCGGGGGAAAAGGCCAGGTTCGCGCGTCCGCCCAGACGATGATCAACCGATCCGAGAGCGGAAAGGGTTGCTCCCATCGCAGGGCTTCGGGGAGGATCCCCAGGGTGCGCATCCCACGGGCCAGCAGGGCCCACTGGCGTTCCACCGCCACCACCGGGCACCCTCGCCCGGCCATCCGCAGCGAAAGCCGAAGATCCCCGGCCCCGATGTCCAGCACCCGTTCCCCTGGCCTGAGCCGGTCCAGGATCCCATCGTAAACTTCCTCCTCATAAGGAGCCCACAACAGCTCCCAATCGCGGATCAGGCGCCCCGGGATCGAATCCACCACGAGAGCCACACCCCATAGCTGATGATCAGAAGGCCGAACAAGGTCAGGCCCCGTTTCAACCAGCGATCCGTTCGCGGCCCGATCCCCAGATCCAGGAGGATGGCTCGCACCCCCATCAGGGCGTGGGCGGTGACCACCACCAGGAAGAGGATCTCCCAGGCGAACACAACAGGATGGGATAGATACGCCACCACATCCCGATAGGTCCGCAGGCCGCCTTCCACCACAAAATGGTTGAAAACCATATGAAGCGTTAACAGGACCAGCAGCAGCAACCCGGTGAACGCTTGCCAGATCCACATCGTAAGGCCCCCGAAATAGAGGATCCAGACCTCCCGGAGAGCAGGCTCCGCCCCCCTTTCCTTTCCCCCAAAGCGGGGGAGAAGGCCCGACGCTCCGGGAAAGCCCCCTCCGAGGCGAGCTCGCCATCGAACGGGGGAAGCGCCGGACGTGCGGCAGGTCCCCTTCAGCCGGCGATCGTGAAAATCGCGTACCCGGCGATCGTGGTCATCAGCAGGGTCAGGGCGACCACTCCCCAGAACAGCCAGGCCTGATAGGGCACGCCGATCCCCAGACCCAGAAGGGTCACCCGAACTCCGTTCAGCCCGTGATACAGGATCCCCAGGATCAGGAGGCCATCCAGCGCCAGAAAAAGCGGGGACTTCGCCATGGCGATGAAAGCATCCCAGGCCTCCGGCCCCTGGGCGAGCAACCGCAACACATACAGATGGAGGAACAGGTAAATCACCAGGCCAATGCCCGTTAGGCGCATGAGCAGGAAGGCCAGCCCGCCCTCCCGGCGGCCCCGCATGTCGATCCATCCGCTGGCGCGCTTCCAGCGCGGCGCTTCCTTCATCGCCCACCTCCTATCCAGCGCCGGAGCTTCTCCACGATCAGGCGACGGCGCAAACGCCCGATCGCGGAGGCGGGATCCACATTCGATGGGCAAACCGCCGTGCATTCCATCGCGGAGTGACAGCGCCAGGCCCCATGCGGATCATCGGCCAGCGTTCGCAGCCGGGCGGCATCCCCGCCGCGGGGCTCCGTCAGCATTCGCTCGATAGCGGCCAGGGTCGCCGGCCCCAGGTAAGCCTCATCGGCTGCCATCACCGGACACGCCGAGAGACACAGCCCGCATTCGATGCAGTCCTCAAAGCGGGTGATCCGCTCGATCCCCTCCGGCAACGGGCGATCCGCCGTGAGCTCATCCTGGCGGATGATGGCGAACCCCACCTCCGCCATCCGTCGCATCATAGGCGAGACATCCACGAGGAGATCGCCCAGCCAGGGGAAATGCCGCAACGGCTCCACCCGGATCGGCTGGTCTGGGGAGAACTCATGGAGCGGGGTGATGCACATGAGGCGTTCACGGCCGTTCACCCGCACCCCACATGCGCCGCATGAAGCATGATGACAGGCGTGCCGGAAAAGCAGGGTGCGATCCTGCTCCGCCCAGATCTTCTCCACCGCGTCAATGAGATAGCTTCCTGCCGGAAGCTCCACGGAATAGGTTTCCAGCCGAGGGGAGCCTCCCGGACGCCCCCGGAGCAGATGCAGCTGCCATGTGGGCATTCGCGGGTTCCTCCGCATGATGGAATCGGACCTGCGCCGTCCGGCTTCGATCGAGAAGGCAGGATGGCCCTTCAGGCCTTCGGGAAGGAAAAACCCCCTGACGGGCCGGCCCAGCCCCTATTCGAAGAACGCCCGATAAGAAAGCAGGGGCACCTCACGGGTCCGGCACGGGATTTCCAGCCCCAGCTTGGCGCACACCACATCGACCGCTTTCTCCGCCATCGCCCGCGCCGTGGTCATCTTCCCACCGGTGATGGTCACAAAGCCCTCCACCCCGTCGGCCGCGTGATCGAAGCACTCAAAGGTGCGGGAAAGCTCCCGCCCGTCCACAGCGACCCCTCGCCGTCCCACCAATGGCCGGGCCACGGCGAAGATCCCCCGGATCCCTCCCCGGGTATAGCCGGGGATGAAGCGCTCCGCCCGATCCAGCAGCAGGCGCACGTGGTCCTCCGGGATCGGGATGAAATCCGGATCCTCCACCCGCCATGAGGTGGTCCCGACGATGGCAGTGCGACGCTGGGGGACGATGATATCCCCATCGCCGGGCATGTTCAGACGGTTGATCACCATGCGAGTCCATCGCCGACCTACCGAGATCATCACTCCCGCGGTGGGCACCACCGGGACATCCACCCCGGCCATGGCGGCGATCTTTCCGGACCACGGCCCGGCGGCGTTCACCACGATATCGCCCCCGATCACCCGCTCCTCTCCCGTTCGGCGATCCCGCACCCGAACGCCCGCCACCGTCCGACCATGAAAGACGAAATCCACCACTTCTGTATACGTGAGGACCGTGGCGCCGTGGCGTTTGGCCGTCGCCAGGAAGGAGAGACAGAACCGGAACGGCTCAAAGACCCCATCCGGGACCTGGACGGCCGCCAGGATGTTCGGGTTGAGATAGGGCTCCATGGCCAGGGCCTGCTTCACGGGGATCTCCCGGGCGGGGATGCCGCACTCCTCGCAGGCGGCCAGGAACCGCTCCTTAAACGAGAGGTCCTGCTCGTCCAGGGCGACGAACAGGCCATCGTTGAGCTCCAGGGCCTCCGGCATGATGCGCCGCAGGATCATGTTCTCTTCGATGCACTCCCGGGCCGACTCGGGATCCCGCATCGCATACCGTCCCCCGGAGTGCAGCAAACAGTGGTTCCGCCCCGAGGTCCCCGAGGCGACCTCGCCCCGCTCCACCACCGTCACCCGGAATCCTCGAAGGGCCAGGTCGTGCGCGACGGCCGCTCCGGTCGATCCCGCCCCGATCACCATCACGTGATAGGACACCACGGGGATCTTCCTCCTCCAGAGGCGCGTTCGGGCGGGCCCGGGGCCCGCCCGAACGCGAAACTCTGGGCTGGACTTCGAAAGATCCGGGCGCTTCCCCCGCTTCAGAGCTCCACCCAGCCGAAGGAGCGCTCGACGGCCTTCTTCCACCCGGCGTAGAGCTTCTCCCGGGTCTCGGGATCCATCTTCGGCAGCCAGCGCTTGTCCTCTTTCCAGTACTGGCGGATCTGCTCCGGCCCGCTCCAGAAGCCCACGGCCATCCCGGCGGCGTAGGCCGCGCCCAGGGAGGTCGTCTCCGCGATCACCGGCCGGACCACCGGCACGCCCAGGATGTCGGCCTGGAATTGCATCAGCAGTTCATTGTAGACCATCCCGCCGTCCACCCGGAGCTCAGCCAGCCGGATCCCGGAATCCGCATACATGGCGTCGAACACATCCCGGGTCTGATAGGCCGTAGCCTCCAGGACCGCGCGGGCGAGGTGGCCTTTGTTGATGTATCGGGTGAGGCCGACGATCACCCCGCGGGCGTCCAGCCGCCAGTAAGGGGCGAAAGCGCCGGAGAAGAAGGGAACAAAGTAGATCCCGCCGTTATCCTCCACCGTCCGCGCCAGATCCTCGATCTCCGCCGACCGGGAGATCAGGCCCAGATTGTCCCGCATCCACTGAACCAGAGCGCCGGTGATGGCGATCGAGCCCTCCAGGGCGTAGATGCAGGGCCCTTTGCCGAACTGATAGGCCACCGTGGTGAGCAAACCGCTCTTGGAGGGAACCATGTTCGTGCCGGTGTTCAGGAGCAGGAAACAGCCGGTGCCGTAGGTGTTCTTGGCCATCCCCACCTCCAGCCCGGCCTGGCCCACCAGAGCGGCCTGCTGATCGCCCAGGTCTCCACACACCGGCACCTCCGCCCCGAGGAGGCCGCCCTTCGGGGTCTTGCCGTAAAGATCCGGATCCGAGGAGGGGCGGATCTGGGGCAGCATCTGGCGCGGGATGCGATGGATCTTCAGGATGTCATCGTCCCAGTCCAGCGTGCGCAGGTTCATCAGCATGGTGCGGCTGGCGTTGGAGACGTCGGTGACATGGGCGCCGCCCTCCGGCCCGCCGGTCAGCCACCAGATCAGCCAGGTATCGATGTTACCGAAGAGGGCCTCACCCTTCTCCGCGTCCTCCCGCACCCCGGGGACATTATCCAGGATCCACTGGAGCTTGGGGCCGGAGAAGTAGGTGGCGATGGGGAGACCGGTCTTCTCCCGATACATCGCCTCGTAGCCCTCGCGCTGGAGCTGGGCGCAGATCGGGGCGGTGCGGGTATCCTGCCAGACGATGGCGTTGTAATACGGCTTGCCGGTGCGCTTATTCCAGACAATGGTGGTCTCCCGCTGGTTGGTCACCCCGATGGCGGCGATGTCCGCCCCGGTGATCCCGGCCTTGGCCAGGGCGTTCTTCACCACCTCCTGCGTCCGCTCCCAGATCTCCATCGGGTTGTGCTCCACCCAGCCGGGCTGCGGGTAGATCTGCTCGTGCTCCTTCTGATCCCACGCGACCACGTTGCTCTCGTGGTCAAAGATCATGGCCCGGGTGCTGGTGGTCCCCTGATCAATTGCCATCACATACTTCGCCATGGCGATCCCTCCTGATCATCGTTTGAGGGGAAAGCCGCCTCCGGTCATGTCGCATTGGCCCACGTGTCGGCGGCCGCTTTCAGGATGAGATAAGAGGAAGTAGCCCCCGGATCCTGGTGGCCGGCGGAACGCTCCCCGAGATAGCTGGCGCGCCCCTTGCGGGCCACCATCGGGATCGTGGCCTTCATCCCCTGCTCCGCCGCCTCGGCCATCCGTTGGAGCGCCTTTCCGAACGAATCCCCATTGCGGATGGCCTCCTGGAAGGCCTCCAGGGCCGGCAGCAGGGCGTCGACCATCGTCTTGTCGCCCGGGCGGGCCTGGCCGCGGGCGATCACTCCCTGAATGCCCGCCTCCAGGGCCTCGGCCCAATCCTCCGGGGTCAGCATAAGCTTATTGGCGGTCTTCACGCCTAACTGCAGGAAGAACGTGCCGTAAAGCGGCCCGCCAGCCCCGCCCACCGTGGCCACGAGGGTCATCCCCAGGGTCTTGAGGATGGTCCCAATGTCCTTATCCGCCACGGAGGGCAGCTTGGCCATGAAGGCCTTGAACCCGCGATCCATGTTGACGCCATGATCGGCATCGCCGATCGCCGCGTCCAGCTGCGTGAGATAATCCCGATGCTCCTCCAGCACCGCAGCCCAACGCTCCAGCCAGGCCACGACATCATCCCGCGTCACCGGCATCGTCCAAGCACCTCCGTTTCAGGGATTGGATCATCGGGAAGGGGAGATGGCGGCAGGCAGCCGCCACCTCCCGAACGCTCACATCCCCCAGCGCAGCGCGGGGGTCTTGACCGGATGATCCCACAGCTCCAGCATCTCATCATCCGCCCGGAGCAGGGTGATAGAAGTCCCGGCCATCTCCAGGGAGGTGATATAGGCCCCCACCAGGTTGCGGACGATCTGGATGCCGGACTTCTCGCAGATCTCCGCGACCTTGCGGTAGACGATGTAGAGCTCGCTCAAGGGGGTGCCGCCCATCGAGTTCACCATGCAGATCACCCGATCGCCAGCTTTGAAGGGGAGGTCCTTCAGGATGGGCTCCATCAGCCGCTCGACGATCTCATCGGCCTTCTTCAGGGGCTCACGGTAGCGGCCGGGCTCCCCGTGGATGCCGATGCCGATCTCCATCTCGTCCTCGCCCAGCTCAAAGGTCGGCTTGCCCACATGGGGCACCGTGCACGAGGTCAGGGCCATCCCCATGGAGCGACCGTTCTCCGCCACCCGGCGGCCCAGGGCGGCCAGGCGCTGGAGATCGTAGCCGCGCTCGGCGGCCGCTCCCAGGATCTTCTCCGCCAGCACCGTGGTGCCCGTCCCCCGCCGGCCCTGGGAGTAGAGGCTGCTCTCCACCGCCACGTCGTCGGCGATCAGCACGCTCTCCACCTGGAAGCCCTCGCCCCGCAGGAGATCCGCCGCCATATCGAAGTTCATCACGTCCCCGGCATAGTTCTTTACGATCATCAGGATCCCGGCGCCCCCGTGGACGGCTTTGGCCGCCTCATACATCTGGTCCGGGGTGGGAGAGGTGAACACCGCGCCCGGGCAGGCCGCATCCAGCATCCCGTAGCCCACAAAGCCCACGTGCATCGGCTCATGGCCGCTGCCGCCGCCCGAGATCACCGCCACCTTCCCGGGCCGGGGCGCATCGGCGCGGTAAACGAAATTGGGGTTGAAGTGCACCTTGATCAGATCCGGATGGGCCTTAGCCATCCCCTCCAGCGCTTCCGGGACCACATTCATCGGGTCGTTAATCAATTTCTTCATGTTCAGATCGCCCTCCTTGGAGATCCGCGGGGGAACCGGTGGGGGAGGCGGGTCGCCTTCCCCACCGGCCCCATGGCCTTTACATCCCCAGCGCCACGAACAGGAAGGCGCCGATCAGGCCGCCCACGATGGGGCCGACCACCGGCACCCAGCTGTAGCCCCAGTCGGAGTCGCCTTTGCCCGGGATCGGAAGCACCGCGTGGGCGATGCGCGGCCCGAGGTCACGGGCCGGGTTGATGGCATAGCCCGTGGGTCCGCCCAGGGAGAGGCCGATGGCCCACACCAAGAAAGCCACCAGCAGAGGAGCGAGACCATCCGCCAGCTTGTTCGCTCCGATAGCCAGAACCCCAAAGACCAGCGTGAAGGTCCCGATGACCTCGGTGAGGAGGTTCAGCGCGTAATTGCGGATGTTGGGAGCCGTGCAGAACACCGCGCGCTTGAGGGCGGGATCCGGCGTCTCCGCCCAGTGGGGGTAATACGCCAGCCAGACCAGCACCGCGCCGATGAAGGCGCCGATGAACTGGCCCACGATGTAGAGGGGAACATCGGACCATGGGAATTTACCGACGGCAGCAAGGGCGATGGTCACAGCCGGGTTGATGTGGGCCCCGCTGATGCGGCCCACCGCATACACGGCCATGGCCACCGCCATGGCCCACCCCGTGGTGATCACGATCCACCCCGAGGCCTGGCCCTTGGTCTTGCCCAGGACGACGTTGGCCACTACGCCGTCGCCCAGGAGGATGAGGATCATCGTGCCGATGATCTCCGCCACCCAGGGTGCCATGGCTGCGCTCCTTTCGTGAATGAGGGGTTTCGATCGATGGTTCCGCGCTGACCCCACCGCGCAGGACGGTGGATCCGTCCGCAATCCCACGCCGCTCAACGATCCGCCACACCCTCGCGTCTCCCACACCTCCTTTCCCCAAATCTGGATCAACAAGTCCACCTTCTATCTTGAATCACTGGCCCGCTCCTCCGCAAGCCTTTCGTCCATGATGTTCCAAAAAGAAACAATTTTGATCGCAGAATGTTTCGGAATGAAACAAATATGGGGAGAAGGTGGCGGGTCGTTTCCCACCTCCTGATGGGACGAGTTGACAGGAGCGCATCGCGGGAGTACCATGTGACATGACAGTTGACAAGTCACATGTTGGAACAGCAGGAGGCTCCCATGGCGCGGATGGTGGAGGTTCCGGAATATTCCCTGGCTCCCTCCGTGGAGATCGATCCCCGGACATCGGCGCTGATCATCGTGGATATGCAGAACGATTTCGTCCACCCCCAGGGCAAGCTCTTCGTCCCGGATGCCCCGGCCACAGTCCCGAAGATCCGCAAGCTCCTGGACCTGGCCCGCTCCAGCGGGATGTTCGTGGTCTTCACCCAGGACACCCATTATCCGGGAGATCCGGAGTTCCCGATCTGGGGAGAGCACTGTCTGGCGGGCACATGGGGCTGGGAGATCGTGGACGATCTGAAGCCCCGGGAAGGGGAGCTGATCCTTCCCAAGCGGCGCTATGACGCTTTCTACGGCACGCCCCTGGAGCACGAGCTCCGGCTTCGGGGGATCCGCGATCTGGTGATCTGCGGCACGGTGGCCAGCATCTGCGTGCACTACACGGCGGCCAGCGCGGCCCTGCGCTGGTTCCACGTGATCCTTCCCGTCGATGCGACCTCCGCTCTCCATCCTTTCGACATGGAAGCGGCCAACCGCCAGACCGCCTTCCTGTTCCGGGGCACGCTGACCACGGTGGATGCCCTCCGGGTGCGCTCCCCAGTGACCGCTTGAAGGGGGGAGAATGGCCGTTCAGGGGAAGCCCGCGGAACGCCTCGCGGGCCCGGAGGCCCGTCGGGCGCAGATCCTGGAGTTGCTGCGAACGGCCGGCCGGCCGCTCACCGGTTCGGAGCTGGCCCAGCGCCTGGGGACCAGCCGGCAGATCATCGTGCAGGATATCGCGGTATTGCGGGCGGCCGGCGTGGAGATCCTGGCCACGCCCCGGGGATACTGTCTCCCCAGCGCCCGGCCGGCCCATCGGATGCTGGTGGCGGTCCGCCATACCCCGGATCAGACCGAGGACGAGCTGACGCTCCTGGTGGATCTGGGGGTGGAGGTGGTGGACGTGATCGTGGAGCACGCGATCTACGGAGAACTGCGGGGAAGCCTGCACATCGCTTCCCGCGAGGATGTCCGTCAGTTCATGGAAGCGCTGCGGCGGACCGGGGCCCGGTTGTTGAGCGAGCTGACCGGCGGGCTGCATCTGCACACCCTGGAGGCGCGGAATCCGGAGACCCTGGAACGGGCGCGGGAGGCGCTGCGGCAACGAGGGTATCTGGTGGAGTGAAGTCAGAGGGGGCCGTCCGCCTCACCCCCCATCGCATGCGCTTTTGTGGGGGAGGTTCGGGAACGCTTTCGGCGCCCCCCGCTTTGGGAAGGAGGAGAAGGGCCCTTCCGCCCTCCCCATAAGCCCTATCCCCATCTCACCACGAATGGAGGCGCTTTCCATGGCCGCTCTGACGATGACCGTCGAGGAAGCCATCGATCGGGTGGGCCTGGGCCGGTTTCAATACAAGCTCATGGCGATCTGCGGCGCGGGATGGGCCGCGGACGCCATGGAGGTGCTGCTGATCTCCTTCGCACTGCCGGCCATCCGTCAGGAGTGGGGGCTGACAACGGCCCAGGCGGGTCTGTTGGGCACAGCGATCTTCTTAGGGATGCTGGCCGGTGCCTGGTTCTGGGGGACGCTCTCCGATCGCATCGGGCGCAAACTGGGGTTCATCCTGACGGTGCTGATCGACTCCGGATTCGGCTTGCTTTCCGCCCTCTCCCCGAATTTCGCCACCCTGGTCCTCCTGCGCGCGCTCACCGGATTCGGAGTAGGGGGCACATTGCCGGTGGACTATGCCATCTTCGCGGAGTATCTGCCCCGCCAGCAGCGAGGGCGTTACCTGGTTTATCTGGAGGCCTTCTGGGCGCTGGGGGCCCTGATCGCCGCGGGGCTGGCCTGGCTGATCGTGCCGCGGGTGGGATGGCGGCCTCTCCTGGCGATCTCCGCTCTGCCCGGCCTCATCGTCTTCTGGATCCGCCGGTATGTCCCCGAATCCCCACGCTTCCTGCTGATCCACGGGCGCGAGGAGGAGGCCCGTGCCGTTCTGGCCCAGGTCGCCCGGGAGAACGGCGCCCCGCTCCCGGATGGGATCCGGCTGGTGGCGCCGCCGGCGCCGCCGGTCACCGTAGGGGATCTGTGGCGTCGGCCCTACACGCGGACCACGGCGCTGCTGTGGCTGATCTGGTTCGGGATCTCCCTGGGCTACTACGGCGTCTTCACCTGGCTGCCCACTCTGTTCGTGCAGCGCGGCTTGACCTTCCTCCGCTCCTATGAATATATCTTCATCCTGACCTTGGCCCAGCTCCCGGGCTATTTCTCAGCGGCCTATCTGGTCGAGCAGATCGGGCGGCGGAAGACCCTGGGGCTGTATCTGATCGCCAGCGGGATCTTCACCTATCTGTTTGCTGCGGCCGTCTCCCTGCCGGCCTATGTAGGGGCGGCGATCTGGATGTCGTTCTTCGCGCTGGGGGCATGGGGCGCGCTGTATGCCTACACCCCCGAGGCCTATCCCACCCAGCTGCGCACAACGGGCATGGGCGCGGCCAGCGGGATGACCCGGATCGCGGGGGCTCTCGCGCCGACCCTTGGGGGATACCTGCTGGGGGTCTCTATGCCACTGGCCCTGACGGCCTTCGCAGCGGCGTATCTGATCTCCGGGGTGGCCGCTTTGTCGCTGCCTTACGAAACCAAAGGCCGGCCTTTGGCCGATGTCGTGGGGGAGATATAGCGGCTCCTTCAAACGAACATAGGGGAGGTCCGATAGGAAGCGGAGCAGCCCCGAAAGCGCCTTCACGAGAAGACCCAGCGCTCCAAGGTTCCGACGGCGCCAGCGGGCTTGACAAACCCCCCTGGCCGTGTTAGATATTAAGTGAGGGAAAGCCGAGATAGCTCAGTTGGTAGAGCACCCGGCTGAAAACCGGGGGGTCGGCGGTTCGATTCCGCCTCTCGGCATGGAGCATGCGGGCGTAGCTCAGCTGGTGGAGCGCCTCCTTGCCATGGAGGAGGTCGCGGGTTCGAGTCCCGTCGCCCGCTCTGCGGCGGCGTAGCCGAGTGGTCCAGGCGGGGGTCTGCAAAACCCCAGACGTGGGTTCGATTCCCACCGCCGCCTCTTTGCACTTCACGCCCCGGGGTGCTCGGCATCCCGGGGCGTTTTTCGTTCCTGGATCTTTTGAGTTCCTCTAACGCGGCGCGGAGCGGGCTATGGTCGGGCGCGGAAGCCGGTTCTGCCAGTCGAAATAGCGCACCCGATTCGGATCGGTGCGCTGTTTCTGGAGCCAGTCCTCGAAGACCTGTCGCTGACGCGCCTCCAGATAATAAGGGGCGAGCTCCCGATCCTCCCGGCCGGCCACGAAGACGATGTGATAACCCACCGGCGAGGTGATCACGGACGTCGTCGACAGAACCGGGGTGGCGAAAACGATCTTCTCCAGCTCCGTCCCATATAACGACCCCAGCCCGCCCACCGGCGTCCAGCCCATGTTCTGGGCGGTGGCGCTGACCACCCGGCCGGCCTCCACGTCCGCGAAGACCTTCTCAAAGCCCTCTGCCTGAACCCGGCGATACAGCTCGTTCGCCAGATCCAGCGTCTCCGCGGTGATCATACGGACATCCACCTGCTCCTCATGGGTGGGCACCTCCCGGGCGAACGCCTCCCGCAACTGCTGTTCGAGCAACTCCGCCTCGATCATAGCCCGGTAATCCGCCTCCGTGAACCCGAGTTCCCCCTCCCACCGCTTGAGCTGGGCTGCATACAGGGCCCGGAAGCTGGCTTCCGACATCGGGGTGGGTGTGGGAAGAGGGGTGGGCCCAGGGGTTCCGGGGCCCGGGGTGATGGTCGGCGTGGGGGATCCGGCCGGGGTCGGCGTCTCCCGAACGAAGCCGAAGCGGCGCTCGATCTCCCGATCGATCGCCTCTGAGGGAACCCGGATCCCGCGCCGTTCGGCCTCCGCTTGGATCAGCCGCTCGTCGATCATCTGCTGGAGGACGGCCCGGCCCAGGAGGACAGGATCTTCCAGCTGGAGGTTGATTTGCCGGATCTGCTGCCGATAAAGGGCTGCGATGGTGGCCTGCGCGGGATCGTTCGGGTTGAGGGAGGCGCTCTCCCGCTCCAGGAGAGCCGCCTGCCGTCGCAGTGAATCCTCCACAAACCGGAACCGCTTCTGGAACTCCCGGGTTCGGATCGGCCGGCCATCCACGGAAGCCACCGGCTGATCCGGCCAGATCATCTTCTCATAAAAAAAACCGCCGGCGAGGATCAGGATCGCCAGAGCCACCACCCCGGCGGTGGCCAGCAGGATCCAGCGCTGGATCCGGGCTTCCCGTTCCGCCCGGGAGAGCGCTTTGCGGTTGATGCTGGTCGGTTTTCGAGCCATGCCGGACTTATCCCCTGCGGTTTCTGAAGGCCGGGTTGAGCGCAGATAGGGGAACGGGGCGCGCCCCTCGCGCCCCGTTCCCTGAATCCCTCCCGGGGTCGGATGCCGCCCGAACCCAGCCGGGCGAAGCCACGGCGATCCGGGAGCCGCCGGGCGGACTCAGACCCCTCCCCAGCCGTATTTGCGGACATGCTCGGCCGTGAACGGGAGAAGCCCCAGGTGGCGCGCCCGCTTGATCGCCACCGAGAGGCGCCGCTGGTGTTTGGCGCATGTGCCCGTCTGGCGGCGGGGCTTGATGCGCGCCCGCTCGTTCACAAAACGGCGCAGCAGGTCGACGTTCTTATAGTCGATCGTCACACGCTCGACACAGAAATAACACAGGCGTGGCGGCTGCACATAACGGCGCACCGGAGCGGCCTTCGCAGGGGCCGCCGGAGACACCGCAGCCGGAGCCGCGCCCTCCACAGCGGCTTCCACGGCCTCCGACGCCGGGCTTTCGATCGCATTCCGTTCTTCCGCCAAGGCCAACCTCCTCTCAGACAAAGGATCTCGTCAGAATCCACGGGGTTGAACTCGAATCCGACAGGACACACACTGCGGAGATCCGATGGTGGCTAAAAGGGGAACTCCTCAGCCGCCTCCTCTCCGGGTTCGGGTTCCTCCTCTTCTCCAAAGCCCGGGAGCGCGGCGCGCCCTTCCCCCAGCAGGATCATCTCATTCGCCACCAGCTCGGTCCGGTAATGCCGGCGGCCCTCCGCGTCTTCCCAGCCGCGGGTCTGCAGCCGGCCCTCCACATAAACATACATCCCCTTCCGCAGACGCTGCTTGCAGATCTCCGCCAGCCCACCCCAGGCGACGACATTGAACCACTCCGTCTCCTCCCGCCGCTCCCCATTGCTGGCGATCCAGGTCCGCGGGGTGGCCACCGGGAACGTCGTCACCGGGCGTCCGTTCGGAGTGAAACGCATCTCGGGATCCCGTCCGACCTGACCGATGATCATCACCTTATTCAACCCACGCATCGTCGGGCTCCATCCTCCCATCTTAATCCTCATCCAGGCGAACCAGGAGGTGACGAAGGACCTCCTCCGTGATGCGCAGGGCGCGTTCCAGAGGGGCAGTCGCCTGGGCCGGCATCTCGGCCCGCATGAGGACGTAGTGGCCTTCCATCCTCTTCCGGATCGGATAACAGAAACGGCGGCGGCCCCAGGGGATCACCTCCTGGATCTGCCCGCCATTTGCGGTGATGAGGCTTTTGAGGCGTTCGATGACCTGCTCCTGCTGCTCCGGAGACAGCTCCGGATCCAGAACCACCATTAACTCATAGGGTCGAATGCGAGGCGCCGGTGAAACCAGCACGAGAACGTCCTCCTTTCCATGGGATTGCCCCCGCTCGAGGCGGGAGCGGAAAGGCGCAAAGCAGGGGGTATCCTACCACGGATTCATGGATTATGCAATGAGGGGGAGCCTCCTTGCGGGGCTTTTCGACGAATGGAGCAGGACGGATGCGGTTCGGCTTCTGTCCGGAAGGCCGCATGGCCTCTCCTCCCCGAGCGAATAAAGCGCTACCTGCTATCCAAGGGCCATTTCCAGCACGCTTCCCAGCCCATAGCCCAGCAGCGCTCCCCCGGCGAGGAAAGGGAGCCCGGCGTGGCCCTTTCCCCTCGTAAGAAACCCGCGAACCAGAATCCCATGGCCGATCAGGATCCCGAGGAGCGTCCCCACAGCGGGCCACGATGTGGGATGGGTCCGAAGGGCGGAGAGGGTTAAAACGGCGGGCAGAACCGCGTCCCCGAATCCCAGGATCAGGGCCGGGCTCTTCCGGCGAGAGGAGAGGAAGTCCAGGGGGATGAAAAACATGAGGGGCACGCGCTCCCGGATCGCCCACTCCGCGAGCCGTTGCATGTGTCCGAAGATGTAAACCGCCAGCGCATCATACAGCATCATCACGAACAGCAGGGCTGCCGTCGCCACAGGGGTCCACAGATACCCCAGGTAAACCGCTGCCGCGCTGCAGATCAGCAGCCCCATCCCGTTTAACGCCACCCATCCTGGCCGACGGCGCCATCCGAGCATCAGACCGAAAGCAATCCCTACCAGGATCGGAAGGCCCCATGGGGGGAGCGGCCCAAGCAGGGAGATCCACACAAGGCGGAGAGAGAAAAATAGAGCCAGCATGAGCACGCCCAGCATGACGTCCCCCAGGACCCCCGAGGAGCCGCGCAGCCGGAGCAGGAGAAGGGCCAGAAGCAAACCGAGGGCCATCCACCCCAGGGCCATCGGGAGGGTGGAGATCGCCTGCTCACCCACTGGACGGGCCGCGAGCTGCTCGGAGAGCTGACGGGCTATGGCCAGCGAGGGATCGGCCGGAACGGGGAGATGCCCGGAAGACAGATCGAATTCCAGGAAACCGAGCCAGTGGACGGCCAGGAGGATGGCCATACCGCCGCCCACGGCCGCCGGCCCGGATGGGGGATGCGAGGATTCGGCATACACAGAGGAAGGCCTGGAGGGCTGTTCCATGCGCGCCACCTGCAGGCGCAATCCATGAACGGCCAGCACCCGAACCCGCTCGCCCGCGGCGATCCGCCCCTCTGCCGATCGCGCCGTCCACGTTTCCCCCCGCACCCAGACCGTCCCCTCCGGATCCAGATCCGTCTGGGCGATGCCCTCCGCCCCGATCAGCCGCTCCGGGGACTGAAGGGGAGGGCGCCGTCCGAGCTGCCGCATCAGGAAAGCCAGACCGAATGAGGCGACGGCCGCGATCAGGGTGGTTCCGACGAGGATCAAGGGGGCGATCCGTTTCCCGGTGCCGGGGGGAAGCAGGAGCATGCCGCCCAGCCCCAGCGCCAGGGCCCCGGACAGGCCGAGGTATCCCCCGCTCTGGAAATAGAGCTCCGAAAGGAACAGGAGGGCGCCCAGCAGGATCAGCAGGAGCCCGGCGGCGCTGATCGGCAGGCGCAGAAGGCCGATCAGCGCCAGGCCCAGCATCAGGACCGCCAGGCCCTCCGCGAGCCCGGTCCCCGGGATGCTCCAGGCGGCGACGGCAGCCAGGATCCCGCCCACCAGCAGGAGATAGGCCACATTGGGATCCGCCAGCCAGGCCCACAGTTGCGGTAGGAGATCCATCGCGGCCACCCCGACTTACGTCTTCCGCAGGACGATGGCCATCGCCTCTTTCAGGCCCTCAAGGGCCGCGCGGCTGTCCTCATCCATGGCGCAGGCGATGATGCATGCCTCCATATGGCTTTCCAGAAGCGTGATGATCGCCTGATTGAGCGCGGCCTTGATCGCCGCCAGCTGCACCAGCAGGCTGTTGCAGTCCTGGTGCTCTGCCAGCATCCGTCGAACGGCGGCCAGGTGCCCCTCGATGCGGGCCAGACGGGCGTCCAGGGCGCGCTCCTGCTCCGGCGTCAGATAGACCTGAACCTGTGGTGCGCGAGTGGATCGAAGCAGCGCGCCTTGGGCCGATTCCCGGCTTGCAGGAGAAGACCGCTTCGGCATCGAACCCCCCTGAGACAAATCGAATCAGGATCAGAATTCCCGGTCACCCCTCCATTGGGCGGCGATAACCGGGCTTGATAAGGATGGGGAAAAACGACCTCATCTCGCGAACGCTTCACGCCAGGAAGCATTTCGAATCTCCCATCCACCTTCCAGCATACCCAAGGAGGTGGGGGAAGGCCAGGGGGACTCCTGAAAGAACAACAGGGGGAAGAACTTCCGGACCTGAGCAACCGGAACACTGCGGAGCCAGAGTTCCTCTTGCCAAAACCCCCGAAGGTTGCTATAACTATATATAGCAAAGAGAGCGCGAGGAGGGTTTGGCCTCTCAGCGCCGTGGGTCTTAGCGCTGGCCCCGCTGCACAGGGAAGCGCGATCCTGAATCAGGCTAAAAGGAGGAGGTGCAATGAACCGCTCACAGGCATGGTGGTGGCTTTCGCTGGTCGCTCTGGTGGGCCTGGTGCTCTCCGCCTGCGCCCCCGCGGCCACGCCAACCCCCCAGGTGATTGAGAAAGAGCGAGTGGTGGAGAAAGTGGTGACCCCAACTCCCGTGCCCCGTAAAGTCCTCCGCCTCAATCTGGGCCCTGGCGATGTTCCGACGTTAGATCCTTCCCTGGCTACCGATACTTCCTCAATCCAGATCATCGAACTGGCCTTTGTTGGCCTGACCCGTCAGAATGAGGAGACCGCCGCGGTCGAGCCCGGGATGGCGGAGCGCTGGGAGGTCTCGCCGGATGGCAAGGTGTGGACCTTCTACCTGCGCAAGGGCATCCCGTGGGTGCGCTGGAATGGCCAGGAGGTGGAGCAGGTCAAGGATGAAAAGGGCAACGTCCGTTACGTGACCGCCCACGACTTCTACTATGGGGCCATCCGCACCCTGGATCCCAAGACCGGCGGCGAATACGCCTACGTGCCGGCCTTCTTCATCGAGGGCGCGAAAGAGTTCAACGAGGGAACCATCACCGACCCGACCAAGGTCGGCATCAAGGTGCTGGATGATTACACCATCCAGTTCACGCTGAAGGAGCCGGTGGGCTTCTTCGCTAACATCGCCGGCCTTTGGATGCTGCGGGCGGAGCCCCAGTGGCTGATCAAGGAGAAAGGCGACCGCTGGACGGAGACCGGCGCTTACCATTCCTATGGCCCCTATGTGATGAAGGAGTGGGTCCACGACAGCCACATCGTGATGGTCGCCAACCCCTTCTGGCCGGATAACATCCCCAGCGTACCGAAGCCAAAGATCGAGGAGATCGTCTTCCGGATGCTGGATGAGTCTCCCGCCTTCGCCGAATATGAAGCGGGGAACCTGGATGTGGCCGGTGTGCCGCTTTCCGAGATCGATCGGGTGAAGGCGGATCCCAAGCTCTCCAAGGAGCTGAACATCGCGCCGGTCCTCTGCACCTACTACTACGGCTTCAACGTCACCAAGCCGCCCTTCGATGACGCCCGCATGCGGCTGGCCTTCTCCCTGGCTGTGGACCGCAAGGCCATCGTGGAGAACGTGACCAAGGGCGGCCAGGAGCCGGCCCAGTGGTTCTCCCGGCCCGGCCTGCAGGCGGCGCCCACTCTCCAGACCCAACCGAACCTCGGCGTGAAGTATGATCCCGAGCGGGCCAAGCAGCTCTTCCAGGAAGTCTTGAAGGAGAAGTATGGCGGTGATGTGAAGAAATTGCCGCCCATCACCCTAGTGGTCAACCAGGTGGAGGGCCATATCAAGATCGCCGAGGCCATCCAGCAGATGTGGAAAGAGGTCTTGGGCGTCGAGGTGAAGCTGGAGACCCAGGAGTGGAAGGTTTTCCTGAAGACCCTCCAGACGGATCCACCGCAGATCTGGCGGCTGGGCTGGTGCCAGGATTACCCCCACGCCAGCAACTTCCTCAAGGACGTGTTCTATTCCACGTCCAGCAACAACCACACCAAGTGGGGGAATCCGGAGTTCGACCGCCTGGTGGACCAGGCGCTGAAGGAGACGGATGAGGCCAAGGCCCGGGAGCTCTACGCCAAGGCCGAGGAGATCCTGGTGGCCAAGGACGCGGCGATCATCCCCATCTACTGGTATACCCGCGTTACGGTCACCAAGCCGTATGTGAAGCGGACCTTCTCGGTCCTGGGCGGCCTGGAGCACATCGAGAAGTGGGATATCCAGAAATAACCGTTTCGAACAGGGGGAGGGCGGCCTTCGGTGGGCCCTCCCCCTTGTTTTCGATTCCGCACCGGGATACAACCGGAGAGGCCGGGAGCGGGCAACGCCCATCCGGCCTCTCTTGGTTTCTGGCGGCCTCTGCCCTATACTGGTCCCCCGAGGGGGCTTCCGGGCAACCGGTGCGGGATGGCGACGTTCTGCCCGGCCCCCATCCCGGGGAGAGGCCCTCCCCCCTTCCCGATTCGAGCCAGCGACGTCAGCCCTGCACTTTATGGGATAAGGAGCGCGGAGGATGATTCGCTATATCGCGCGGCGGATGCTGTGGAATCTCCTGGTCCTGTGGGTGATCACTTTGATCACCTTTGGCCTGATGCACGCGGTCCCCGGCGGACCTTTCGATCGGGAGAAGCCGCTACCCCCCGAGATCAAGGCCAACATCGAGGCTAAGTATCACCTGGATCAGCCCGTGGTGGTCCAGTATCTCTATTACATGCGCGATCTGCTGGTTCCCCGCTATTCGCTCACCCTTCCGACTTCCCTTCAGGAAGATGCGCTCATTCGCTGGAAGATCGGGCCGGGCTATTTCCTCTGGATCAACCTGGGCCCCTCGTATTCCTCCCGCAGCCGCTCCGTGAACGACATCATCCGCCAGAACCTACCTATTTCCTTCGAGCTGGGGATGTATGCCCTGCTGGTAGCGGTCGGGATCGGGATCCCTCTGGGCATCCTGGCAGCCCTCCATCAGAACACCTTCCTGGATTACCTCGGAATGAGCATGGCGATCTTCGGGGTCTCTGTGCCGGTCATCGTCCTGGGGCCGATCCTGGTTTCCATTTTCGGGGTATGGCTCAAATGGCTGCCGCCGACCGGGTGGGGGACCCCCCAGCATGCGATCATGCCGTCGATCGCCCTGGGGCTGGCCAGCTCTGCCCTCATCGCCCGTCTCACCCGGGCCAGCCTGCTTCAGGTGATCCGGGAGGATTACATCCGCACCGCCCGGGCCAAGGGCTTGGCGGAGCGCCTGGTCATTATCCGCCACGCCCTCCGGAACTCTCTGATCCCCGTGGTCACTGTCCTCGGTCCCCTCTTCGCCGCCCTGGTGACCGGGACCTTTGTGACGGAGACGATCTTTGGCATCCCCGGGCTGGGCCGATATTTCGTCACCAGCATCACCAACCGGGATCACCCGGTGATCATGGGGACGATCCTGATCTACGCGATCTTCCTGGTGATCGCCAATCTGGTGGTGGACATCACCTACGCCTTCCTGGATCCCCGGATCCGGTATACTTAAAGCAGGTTTCTCGATGGGGAGCGGGGGTAACGGAGCGGGACGTCTTCAGCGCTCCGATCGGCTTCTCAAAAAGTGAACTGCCCCGCTTCAGCTTTCATGAGGATTGAGGTGAACGATGGCGACGCAAGCGATGCGCCGAGGCGCGGAAGCCCTTGCCGTCCCCACCCGCCGGCCAGTCGGGTTCTGGGAGGACGCCTTCTACCGGCTCTCCCGCAACCGAGCGGCCATGGTGGGGGCAGGGATCGTCATCCTGCTGATCCTGGTGGCCATCTTCGCCCCCCTCATCGCCCCCTATCCCTACGACAAGCAGGTGCTGACCGACCGGGATAAAGTCCCCGCTTGGATGGTGAAGGTCTTCCCCTTCATGGAGCCCTACGCCCGGATCAGCGATCGCTACCTGCTGGGGGCCGACTACGTGGGGCGGGATCTTTTCAGCCGTATCATCTACGGAACCCGGGTGTCCCTGACGGTAGCCTTTGTGGGCCCGTTGATCAGCCTCCTTGTGGGAACCACCTATGGGTTGATCTCCGGCTATTTCGGCGGCCGTCTGGACAACATCATGATGCGCCTGGTGGATGTCCTCTATGCCTTCCCCGGGCTGCTGTTCATCATCCTCCTGATGGTGTTCTTCCGCCAGGTCCCCCAGGAGGCCCGATCGATCTGGGATGCGATACGGATTCAAATATATAAGGTCGACGCCGCCTTCGGGGGGATGCTGTTCATCTTCGTGGGCATCGGGCTGACCGCCTGGGAGAACATGGCTCGACTGGCCCGGGGGCAGGTCCTCTCTGTTCGGGAGAAGGAGTTCATCGAGGCCGCTCGGGCCATCGGGGCCGGCCATCTTCGGATCATGTTCCGTCACATCCTGCCCAACATTATCGGCCCGCTCATTGTGGCGGAAACCCTGGCCATTCCCTCTTACATCACGACCGAGGCCTTCCTCAGTTTCATCGGCCTCGGGGTGAACCCGCCCACCCCCAGCTGGGGATTGATGATCTCCCAGGGTGCCCAGGCGATCCGCACCTATCCCAACCAGGCCCTGGCACCTGCGCTGGCTCTGGCCATCACGATGTTCGCTTTCAACTTCCTGGGGGATGGGCTGCGAGACGCCCTGGATCCGCGCATGCGCGGCACGCAATAAGGCCAGGGCTTGCCCGGTTGGGCTTCCACGGGGCTGAATGGCCCCTCCAGATGGGGCGGGGCCGGCGGGGGCCTTCGGTGCCCTGCCCGGCCCCCAAAGTCCCCTGGAGAAGCCGGCGGTGTTCCATCCTCACCGCGGAGGTTCGGGATGGGACGTCTGATGAGCGAGGTGGCGATCGTCGGCATCGGCTGGAGCGGTTTCCGCTCGATCACCCCCGACCTCTCGTTCCGGGAGCTGATGTTTGAGGCTGCCGCCATGGCCTACGCTGACGCCGGGATCCATCCCCGCCGGGATCTGGACGGGCTGGTCACCGCCGAGGAGGACTTCCACGAAGGCATCGCCATCAGCGATGAATACGTCCCCGACCAGATGGGAGCCGTCCTCAAATCCGTGCACACCATCGCCGGCGATGGCCTCCAGGCCCTGGCCGCCGGGGTGATGCAAATCGCCTCCGGCGCCGCCCGTATCGTGGCCGTCGAGTCCCACAGCAAGGCCAGCAACATCCGGAACCTTCCCCAGATCACCGCTCTCGCCATGGATCCGGTGTTCCAGCGCCCCCTGGAGGCTCACCCCCTCTTCATCGCCGGGCTGGAGATGCGCCGTTACCTGGAAGCCACGCGCACGCCCGCGGAGCATGTGGCCCAGGTGGTGGTCAAGAACCGGCGCAACGCTATGCGCAACCCGCGAGCGGCCTTCCCGGCAGTGCTCTCCGTTGAGGATGTGCTGGGCAGCGAGCCCCTGGCGGAGCCCCTCACCCGGCTGATGGCGGCGGAACCAGCGGACGGATGCGTGGTGCTGGTCCTGGCCCGGGGGGATATCGCCCGATCCCTCACCGATCGGCCGATCTGGATCCGGGGCATCGGATGGGCGACGGATTCTTACAGCCTGGAGAACCGGGATTGGGAGGGAGCGCGTTACCTGCGTCGGGCAGCCGAGCTGGCCTATCAGCAGGCCGGGATCCGATCCCCCCGCCGGGCTTTCGCTTTCGTCGAGGTCGATGACACATTCGCCTACAAAGAGCTCCAGCATCTGGAAGCCCTGGGCCTCTGCCGTCCGGGGGAGGCCGGCTGGTGGACCGCTGAGGGGGCCACGGAGATTGAAGGGGAATTGCCGGTGAATCCCTCGGGGGGTTGCCTGGGCGAAGGGCATCTGCTGGATGCCTCGGGGCTGGCCCGGGTGCTGGAGGCCGTGCTTCAGCTCCGGGGAGAGGCCGGCCCTCGCCAGATCCCGAACGCCCATACCGCCCTCGTGGCCTCATGGCGAGGGCTGCCCACCGCCACCGGGGCGGTGGCCATCCTGAGCCGGGAGCCGTAAGGGATGCAGCGAAGCGCCCCGCGCCCTTTCCTTCCATCCGGCCGCGTCAGAACCCGATGGCCGACGTTGGGATGAGCACACCCTTTCGCCATCGGGGGAAGGGAGGAAAGTTCCTCCCGGGAAGAATAACCTCAAGGGATGTGGCCGGAGGTGCCCATGGATTCGGAGGAACTGCGGGCGCGATTAGAGCAGCTGGAAAGCGAGGTGATGGTGCTCAAGCATGTGATCCGCCTTATCCTGGCCGCTCATCGGCGCAACCTTTCCCCTTTTCCCAGCCAGCGGTTGGATCCGGAGACGGTGCGGCAAGTGCGACGGGAGATCCAGGCCCAGTGGGCTCAGGAATGGCATGATCTGATCACCCCCAACTCGAGGTCCCTGTGAGAGCTTACGTTCTGGACACCCATGCCCTGATCTGGTATCTCACCCGGGATGAGCGATTGAGCCCGGCCGCTCGCCGCGCGCTGGAAGAGATCGAACGCGGGGAAGCCCGAGGCCTGATCCCGGTTGTGGTCCTGCTGGAACTGATCCGGATCGAGGAGAAGGAGCTGATCCCCCCGCTCTGGGAGATCGCGATCACGACGCTTCTGGGAGAGGGGAGATTCGAAATCGTCCCCCTGGATCTCAGCCTGCTGGCCCTGGTTCGGGAACTTCCCGAGCTGGAAGACCTGCACGATCGGGTGATCGTGGCCACTGCGCAGCGCTACAACGCGGTGCTGGTGACCTACGACGAGACCATCCGCCAGTCCGGGCGGGTGGAGACACTCTGGTGAACTGCCCCCAGGGATCCGAAGAAGCCGCGGAAGGGCTCTGGGAGTTGAAAGACAAAGGTCCTGCTCCAGATTCCAAAACCCATAGTAGGAGGAAGTGGGTCATGGCGGGACGACGGGTGGCCATTGTGGGCGCTGGGATGACCCAATTCGTCCGTCGGGCCCTGGAGACCGGCCAGGAGCTGGCCTGGGAGGCTGCCAGCAAGGCGCTGGAATCCTGCGAGATGACCCTGGATCAAATTGACGCCGTGGTCCTGGGCTCCGCTCCGGACGCCTTCGATGGAGTCCATATGAAAGTCGAATACCTGAGCCCCGGGGCAGGGGCCTGGGGCAAACCCACCATTCGGGGATATGTGGGTGGTGGGACAGGGGTCTTCGCGGCCATCCAGGGCTGGTATCACATCGCCAGCGGGATGTTCGATACGGTGCTGGTGGTGTGCGAAGAGAAGATGTCCTCCTGCCATCCCCATCCCCAGGCCGCCTTCAATTACATTTTCGATCACACCCTGGAACGCCCGCTGGGCCCCAACCTCCTGTGGATCTTCGCCCTGGAAATGAACGCGTATATGACCAAATACGGGCTGACCAAGCGGGATATCGCGATGGTGGCCGTGAAGAACAAGCGGAACGCCGCCGACCACCCCGCCGCCCAGCTGGGAGATCCCCACATCACGGTCGAGGATGTGCTCAACTCGGAGGTGCTGGCCTGGCCCGTCCAGCGGCTGGATGTCTCCCCCACCAGCGATGGGGCGGTGGCCATCGTGATGGCCGCCGAGCATATCGCCCGGCGGGTAACCAGCAAGCCCGTCTGGGTCGAAGGGGTGGGCTGGTCGCTGGATACGCAATACTGGACCAACCGGGATCTCTCCTACCCCACGTATGTCGAAGAGGCGGCCCGCAAAGCCTATGCCATGGCCGGGATCCGGGAGCCCCGCAAGGAGATCCACATCGTCGAGCCCTATGATCCCTTTGATTACAAGGAGTTGCACCACCTGGAAGGGCTGCTCCTGGCCGATCGGGGGAAGGCGGCTGAGCTGATCGCCCTGGGGATCGCCAACCGAGATGGCGATATGCCGGTGACGCCCTCGGGCGGGCTCCTGGGAGTGGGCAATCCGATCGCCGCCGCGGGTTTAATGAAGGTCGCCGAGATCTTCTGGCAGCTGCGGGGAGAGGCCGGGAAACGCCAAGTGCCCGGCCAGCCCCGGCGGGGCCTGGCCCAGGCCTGGGGCGATCTCATGCAGGTGGGCACGGTGATCATCCTGGGGATCTAAAAGCTCAGGAGGAACATCTATGGAGCGCTGGGTCTACCCGGTCACCAGTCTACGGCCTGAGGATGTGGGACAGGGGCGGGTGTGCACGACACGAGCTCCCCTGCGAGGGGAATATGCCTGGGACGCCGGGGTGGCCATTGGGCGGTTCCTAACGGAATTGAAGGCGGGTCGCCTCATTGGGCGTCGCTGTCGGGCCTGCAGCCGGGTGATGATCCCGCCCCGGATGTTCTGCGAGCAATGCTTCCGGCCGACGGATGAGTGGGTGCCCCTGGCCGATACCGGAACCGTGATCACGTTCTCGGTGTGCACCATCTCCTGGGATATGCGCCGCCTGGACGTCCCAGAGGTCCCGGCCGTGATCGCCATCGATGGGGCCTCCCCGGGAATGGGGATCATGCATAAACTCGGGGAGGTCGGCCGAACCCTCGAGGAGATCCTGGATCGGGTCCGGATCGGGATGCGCGTCCAGGCGGTCTGGAGGCCGGCCGGGGAGCGGGAAGGCGCGATCACCGATATCCTCTATTTCCGACCTCTGGAGCCATGAGGAGGCCCCCCATGCCCCTGATCGAACGGATCCAGCATCTGGATGAGGTCCGGGCCTGGCGGGGAGCCATCCAGCTGGAGGGCGTCTACACCGCGGGCGTGGCGGGGGAACGCTGGTTGCGCGGGCTGCAGGAGGGGAAAATCTACGGGACCCGTTGCCCCCGCTGCCGATACACCTATGTTCCAGCCCGACGGTTCTGTGAGCGCTGCCTGGGTCCCCTGGGAGAGGACACCTGGATCGAGGTCGGCCCGCAGGGGACCCTGGTTTCGTGGACCCGGTTGCACGTGGCTCCAGATGGCACCCGGCAGGTTCCCCCCCGGACCATCGGCCTGATCCGTCTGGACGGCGCCGACGCGGTTCTGGTGCACGAGCTGATCGAGGGCCAGGAATGGACCAGCGGCATGCGGGTGGAAGCCGTCTTCCGGCCACCCGCCGAGCGATCGGGAAGCATCCGGGATCTGCTGGGGTTCCGTCCCCTTTGATGCGGGACACCGGGGCCATCCTTCCTCCCATTTTGTGATTATATTCACAATATGGACTTGCCTGGAATCGAGGGACCCCCTATAATAGGGACAACCCTGGTCGGGATCCGGGCCGGGGCTGGAGATTATGGGGTATGAAGGTTGGCCATCCTGAGGGGGAGGGATCTGCCGCCCGAGTCCGATTTCCCCTCTCCCGCTGAGGAGAATGCCGGGATGGAGCATCACCCCTCGGTTCGGAAATCCTCCCGTTTCGGGAGGATACGGGGACGCCTGCTGCGGATCTCTTCCGACCGTGATGGGCAGGTCCCCTGGTCTATCCCGCTTCAGGCCCAGCTCAGAAAGCTGCACCATGGAGTTCGGAGAGCCCTGGCGTTCAGCGCCGCGCTATGGGCTCATTACAGCGTGCACGTCGGCCTGGTTCTGGCGGTGGGATTGCTCTATCTGGCCCTCATCCAGAGCCGGATGGCCCCGGCATGGCTGCTCCAGCCTATTCAGCTTCCGGTGCTCTCCCGAGACGAGCCGGCTTCCTCGGAGGTTCTGCAAGCGCTCCTTCGCCGTTCCGCTTATCTGGGTGGAACCCGGCGAAACAACCCGGCGCTATTGATCCGCCAGGTGGATCTCCACACCGAGATCCCGGAGCGGCCCCGGCGAGGCATCATCACCTATACCGTCCAGGCCGGCGACACCCTCTTCGGCATTGCGGAGAAATTCAAGCTGCGGCCTGAGACCATCCTCTGGGCGAACTATGAGGTCCTCCAGGATGATCCCCATATGCTGGAGATCGGCCAGGTCCTGAATATCCCGCCGGTGGATGGGGTGCTGCACGTGGTGAAGGAAGGGGAGACCCTGGAGGCTATCGCCAGGAAATACAATGTGACCCCTGAGGCTATCCGCAACGCGGAGTGGAACAACCTGATGGACGGCGGGGAGCCCCAGGTGGGCCAGGTGCTGATCGTGCCGGGTGGCACCCGTCCCTTCGCCGGATGGACCCCACCCCGGCAGGCCTATGTGGTCGTGGCGGGCGGCAAACGGCTCCCCTCCGGCGCCTGCCCCAGCGTGCAGGTCCCCCCTCTGGGCACCGGGAGCTTCGTCTGGCCAGTCAACAGCCACTGGCGCTCCGGTTATGATTTCGCCCCGTGGCACCCCGGGGTGGACTTCGCAGGACGTCTGGGGGATCCGGTCTATGCGGCGGACGCCGGCACCGTGGTTTACGCGGGGTGGAGCACCGTCGGCTACGGCAACCTGATCGTCCTGGACCACGGGAACGGTTACCAGACGTATTACGCCCACCTTAGCGCTATCTTTGTAGGCTGCGGGCAGCAAGTAGCCAAAGGGACCACGATTGGCCTCGTGGGCTCCACTGGGCGTTCCACCGGACCGCACTTGCACTTCGAGATCCGGGGGCCGGGCGGCTTCGTAAACCCCTGGCAGGCCCTGCCTCCTCCGTAGCGCAGGGTTGCTCTCCCCTTTGGGGAATGAGGCCGGGCAGCGCCCGCGACGCTCGTCCGGCCTTCGCTTGCTTCCCTCAAAGCGCGCGCCTGGGGATTCCCCTATGGAGTCCTACCCTCCTCCCTGGAGGGAAAACTACCGCTCACCCGGATCGCCACATTTGGTTGTAAATTATTTCAGGCCAAGTCGCTGGATTCGAACGGAGAGAAGCGGGATGCCCACTCTCTCCATGGAAGCCTACGGCGGAACTCCTACACCGGACGCCAGCGCCTTTTCAAAAACTCTATCCAGATCCCTCCCCTGGAGAGCGGGGCTTTTCAATGTTTAAGGAGGGTGCAGGGGGCTTCTGCCGGGGGTGTCCCCCCACCTTCTCCCTCCACCTCCTGTCCGGATGGGTAAGATCTTCGAAAAGCCCTGCCTGGAGAGGGAATGAGCTTTCCACGAGGAAGGAGGCAGGGGGATGACCTGGCAAGCGGTGGCTCCTGTCCTGGGGGTCGGGCTTATGGCAGCCCTGGGGTTATATTTCGTAGGGATTGCATGCGTATACGAAGAGCTGCCCGCTGCTCGACGACGAGCCCATTTCGGGTGGTTCCTCCTGGGCCTGGGCCTGGCCGCTATCGGCTTCATCCCCTCCCCGCTCCTTCTGGGCCCGGACCTCCGGTTTACGGCGAACATGGCCCAGTTCGTGGCGCTCACCGCTCTGGCGGCTCCCTCGCTCTGGATGGGGCTGCCGGAGCCCTTCTTCCGACCCCTGGCTCGGTGCCTCCCCCTGGCGAGGGCTGGCCGCTGGCTCACCCGGCCAATCCCCGCCTATCTCGTCGCCAACCTGGTCTTCTTTGCCTGGCACACCCCGAACCTGTTCGAGCCGGCCTCTCGCAACGTGGCCTTCTGGGTCCTTAAGCAGCTTCTTTTCCTACTGGCCGCACTGCTGGCATGGGGGCCGGTGCTGAGCCCGACCCCGGCCTGGCCCCGCCTCTCCGAGCCCGGCCAGGTCCTCTATCTCTTCTTTCTGGCCATGCCAACCACCCTGTTGGGCGCCCTCTTCACGTTCCCGGACGCCCGCATTTACAACCCCACGGCTCTGGGATTCGAAGTGTGCGCGCCATCCTCTCTGGAGGATCAGCGGCTGGCGGGCCTTTTCATGTGGGTGCCCGGTGCCCTGATCTACCTCGGGGCCCTGACCCTGGTGTTCTTCCGGTGGTTCGGAAAGGAGGAGCGCTGAGCAGACCCGGGCTCACGAATCCGCGACCCAACGGGGGAACGGCCGGGGCGGTCGGGGCTCCTCGCCGCCCTCCAGCAGATGGCGCCCCCGCCGCAAATCCGCCTCGTGCTTTAAAAGGACCGCCAGGGTGCTCTCCAGGGTTTTGCGATCGAGATGCTGCGCGTTCAGGGCCACCAGCGCCCGCGCCCAGTCCAGCGTCTCGCTGATGCTGGGCTGCTTCTTGAGATCCAGCCGCCGCAGGCGCTGGACCAGCTCCACAGCCTGCCGGGCCAATTGGGGGGCGAGCTCCGGCACCTTCAGGCGCACGATGGCCAGCTCCTGCTCCAGGGATGGGTAATCGATGAACAGGTAAAGGCAGCGGCGCTTCAGGGCCTCGCTCAGCTCGCGGGTGTTGTTGCTGGTGAGGAAAACCATGGGGATATGCTTCGCCCGGAGGGTCCCCAGCTCGGGGACGCTCACCTGGAAGTCGCTGAGAACCTCCAGGAGAAAGGCCTCGAACTCGGCATCAGCGCGGTCGATCTCATCGATGAGGAGAACCACGGGCTCCTCGGAGAGGATGGCTTTGAGCAGGGGACGGGGGAGCAGGAAGCGCAGGGAGAAGAAGACGTCTTCCTCCTGGGCGATGCGGTCGGCAGCTTCCCGCAGGGTTGAGGCATCCGCCAGCGCGGCGTTGAGCTTATCCCGCAACAGCTGGGTGTAAAGCATCTGCTTGGCGTATTCCCACTCGTAAAGGGCCTTGGTTTCATCCAGACCCTCATAGCACTGGAGGCGGATCAGGGGACGGCCGGTGGCGGCCGCCCATGCTTTGGCAAGCTCCGTCTTGCCTACCCCTGCAGGGCCCTCGATCAGCACCGGCTTGCCCAGGCGCTCGGCGAGGAAAACCGTCGTGGCGATCTCATCGGAGGCGATATACTGCTGGGCAGCCAGCCGTTGCCGGACCTCCTCGATCGAAGCGACCATAAGCCCCCCTTCCCAGATCCCAGCCCCATCCAGCGGCCGGTCAGATTGCTGTTCATTCTAAAGGAACAGGAGAAATCCCGTCAATTTCTGTGAGAGGGCAAACCTGCTTCAGATGCCGACGCCAGTCGCCTCTGGGAGGCCTGGCATCGTGGAAGATCCCCCCATTCGTTCAAGAACTCACAAATTGATCCGGCTATCGCCGGTAGTCTGAACTTTTCCTGAACTTGAAAGATGTAAGGTTTACACACGCGAAGGTAATCCATCCTCTTCATCTGGGAGGAACCCATGAGCGAGCTGACCGCACGCGATGTGATCATGCGAATGCCGGAGGCCTTTCAGCCGGACAAGGCGCAGGGGGTGAACGCCACCATCCAGTATTCCCTCACCGGCGAGGGGGGCGGCGACTGGTATATCGTGATCGCTGAGGGCACATGCTCCGTCCACGAGGGCAAGGCGGAGAAGGCCGATGTGACGCTGACCATGGACGCGCAGGACTTCGTGGACATCGCGACCGGGAAGCTGGATGCGATGAAGGCGTTCATGAGCGGCAAGCTGAAGGTCAGCGGCAATATGATGCTGGCCACTCGCCTGACCTCTTTCTTCCGCACAGGATGAGAGGCCGTTCGCGAAGGCTTTTTCCCTCTCCTCTCTATGGGTTGTGGCAAGAGAGGAAAGGGGGAAGCCGGGGGCTTTCCCAATCAACAGCAGGAGGAAATCCCCGCAGGCTGGAGGGCGAGGCGCTGCTCTCGGTCGAGCTGAAAGGAGGGAGGTGGTTATGGAGGAGCGGCGATGGCATCGCTTCTATGATTTCTGGGTGCCACGCTCGTTGACCTATCCCCGGCAGCCCCTGAGCGCCCTCATGGATTTCGCGGCCAATCAGTATGGGGATCGCACCGCGACGATCTTCTACGGGGCGGAGATGACCTATCGGGATCTCCGGGCCCATTCCATTCGCCTGGCCACCGCGCTGGACGCCCTGGGAGTCCGGCCCGGGGATCGAGTCGGGATCATGCTCCCGAACTGCCCCCAGTTCTTCATCGCCTTCTATGCTATCCTCCGCCTGGGCGCCGTGGTGGTCCCGCTGAACCCCCTCTACGTGGAGCGGGAGCTCCGCTACGTGGTGGAAGACAGCGGGATGCGGGCGCTGATCGCCCTGGACACGATGGCCCCGAAGGTCATGGCCGTGCGCGAGCAGGCCGGGCCGGAGCTGGTGATCTTCGCCGGCCTCCAGGATTCCATGCCGGAGGCCATTCGCCCCCTCTATCTCCAGCGGGTCCAGGCCCAGGGGATGAGCGTGGAGACGCCGTCCGGTCCGGGGCTCTACCGCTGGGCGGACCTGATGGAGCGAGCGGGGGAGCGCTTCTTCCAGCCGCCCGTGAACCCGGTGGAGGACGTCGCCGTCCTTCCCTACACGGGCGGGACCACCGGCCTGCCCAAGGGGGTGATGCTCACCCATTTCAACCTCTTCGCCAACGTCATCCAGGCTTACGTCTGGGCGCGGGAGTTCGTCCGTCGGGGGGAGGAGCGCTACCTGGTGGTGCTTCCCCTCTTTCATTCCTTCGGCATGACCTCGCTGATGAATGTGGGGATGTTCAATGGGGCGACCTTCATCCTGCTGCCCCGCTTCGACGTGGAGGAGGCGCTGAACGCGATCCGCACCTATCAGCCCACGTTCCTGCCCGCGGTGCCCACGATGTATATCGCCCTGCTCAACCATCCGCGGGCCGCCGAGGCCGGCCTGGGCTCCATCCGCCTATGCAACAGCGGGGCGGCCCCGCTGCCGGTGGAGGTCATCCAGCAGTTCGCCCGCTTCTCCTCCGGCGCCTTCATCGAAGGCTACGGCCTGACGGAGGCTTCCCCCATCACGCACATCAACCCCATCATGAACCTCAAGAAGCTGGGAAGCATCGGGCTCCCCATCCCCGACACGGATGCCCGCATCGTGGATGTGGAGACCGGGACGCGTGAGCTGGGGCCGGGCGAGATCGGCGAGCTGATCATCAAGGGCCCGCAGGTGATGAAGGGCTACTGGAACCGGCCGGAGGAGACGGCGCAGACCCTGCGGGACGGCTGGCTCTACACGGGGGACATCGCCCGGATGGACGAGGACGGCTACTTCTATATCGTTGATCGCAAGAAGGATATGATCCTCACCGGCGGCTTCAACGTCTACCCGCGGGAGGTGGAGGAGGTCCTGTATGCCCATCCCGCGGTCCTGGAGGCCGCCGTGGTGGGCGTCCCGGATCCTTACCGTGGGGAGGCGGTGAAGGCCTACGTGGTCCTCAAGCCCGGGGCGCAGGCCTCCGAGGAAGAGATCCTGGAGCATTGCCGCAAGAACCTCGCACCTTACAAGGTTCCCCGGAGCGTGGAGTTCCGGGATTCCCTGCCCAAGTCGATGGTGGGAAAGGTGCTCCGGCGGATGCTGCGGGAGGCCGCGCCGGCGATCGCTGCGCCCTCGCTGACGGTGCCGCCGGATGTTCCCATCCGCGCGTTCTTCATGGAATGGGTCCCCCGGCTCTTCGAGGCGGCCGTCGCCGCCGCGCCCCCGGAGGGGATGGAGGGAACCACCCTGATCGTCCGCTACCGGGTGGATGGAGAGGTCTTCACGCTGCGGGTCGAGGACGGCAGGCGCCTGACGGTGGTCGAGGGGGAGACCGAGGAGACGCCCCATGTGGAGCTGATCCTCCATCCGGAAGCGCTGCGAGAGGTCATTGCCGGTCGCCTCTACATGGGGGACCCCCCCTACCTGGCCTTCCAATCCCGGCGCCGCTTTGAGGCGCTTCAGCGCCTGAAGGGGACGGTGCGCCTGGAGCTGGAACGGCCGGATGGAACCCTGTGGCAGGCGACGGCCATCTATAACGGGGCGGCGGAGCCCTCGGGCACCCTGCGCATGACCACCACGGATTACAGCTCGATGCAGCGCGGGGAGCTGGATGGCCAGGTGGCTTTCGCGACAGGCAAGCTGCGATGGGAGGGCGACTTCACGCTCCTCATCGGCCTGCGCACATTGAGGGAATGATGCGAGTTCTCTCCTCGCGCTGCTTCGCCGTGGAGGAAACGTTAGGGGCCGGGAGCGCGGCGATCGGCTTCGATCCTCACTGGAGGGAGATGGCGATGATCTCGTTTGAGCCAACGGATGAACAGCGGATGCTGATCCAGACGGTCCATGCCTTCGCCGAGGAGCACCTGCGCCGGGTCGCGCGGGAGTGCGATGAGAGCGGGCAGATCCCGGAGGATGTGGTCGATCGCGGGTGGTCCATTGGACTGCTTCCCAGCATGATCCCGGAGGCCTATGGGGGCTTCGGTGAGCCGTCGGCGCTGACCAGCGTGCTGGCCCTGGAGGAGCTGGGTTGGGGTGATTTCACCCTCGCCCTCTACCTGCTGGCGCCCCACGCGGTGGCCCTCCCGATCCTGCTGTATGGAACCGAGGAGCAGAAGCGGACCTATCTCCCCCGCTTCTGCGGGGAGCGTTTCGTGGAAGCGGCGGCGGCGCTGATCGAGCCCAGCTTCCTGTTCGATCCCTTCCAGCTGAAGACCACCGCCCATCGGGAGGGAGAGGCATACGTCCTGAATGGGGTCAAGATCGGCGTCCCCTTCGGGGCGGAGGCGGAACTGCTCCTGGTTTACGCCAGCGAGGACGGGCGCACCCAGGCCTTCCTGGTAGAGAAGGGGACGCCGGGACTGGTGGTGAAGGGGCGCGATCGCTACGCCGGGATCCGGGCCCTCCCGACGTATGAGATCGCCCTGGAAGGATGCCGCGTTCCGCTCTGCCAGCGGATCGGTGGGGACTCCGGGATCTCCATGGAGCGGCTGCTGGAGCGATCCCGGGTGGCACTGGCCGCCCTGGCGGTCGGGCTGGCCCGCGGCGCCTTCGAGTATGCGCGGGATTACGCCAAGCAGCGGGTGCAATTCGGTGAACCCATCGCCCACCGCCAGGCCATCGCCTTCATGATCGCGGAGATGGCCATCGACATCGACGCCGCCCGCCTGATGGCCTGGGAGGCCGCGTGGAGGATCGACCGGGGGGAGGATGCAGCCCGGGAGGCCTATCTGTGCAAGCTCTTCGCGGACGACATGGCCCTGCGCGTAACCGACGGCGCGGTCCAGACCCTGGGCGGCCACGGGTATATCCGGGATCATCCGGTGGAGATGTGGTTACGCAACGCCCGGGGCCTCCCCATGCTGGAAGGGATGGTGATGGTATGAAAAGATGGAGATCCTGTTCCACCCATGCGCCCGAGGAGGTGCTGCATGATCAGCTTTGAAATCCCGGAGGAAATCCAGCAGCAGCGGGAGATGGCCCGCATGATCGCCGAGCAGCTGATGCGGCCCAACGCCCGCTACTACGATGAGCACGAGCACGAGATCCCCTGGGACTTCGTGAACACCATGTGGCCCATCGTGCAGCAGGACTGGATCCGGATCGTGCGGCGGGCGGAGCGACAGCTGGCCGGGGAACAACCGGCGGAGAAGAAGCGCGAGGGGCCGCGGTATGACAACCTGCGCATGATTTTCCTGGTGGAGATGCTGACCTGGGGCGACGCGGGCCTCTATCTCTGCATGCCCGGCCCGGGCCTGGCCGGCTATTCGATCAACGCCGTGGGCACGCCGGAGCAGAAGGTTCGCTTCCTCAAGCGCTATACCGAGGGCGGCCCGAAGTGGGGCGCCATGGCCGTGACCGAGCCCGGAGCCGGCTCCGACGTCTCGGCCATCCAGACCACGGCGAAGCGCGAGGATGGATACTGGGTGCTGAACGGGGAGAAGATTTTCATTACGAACGGCTACCTGGCCCTGGAGGCCTCGGATGGGATCGTCGTGGTCTGGGCGACCATCGATAAGACGGCGGGGCGGGCCGGGATCAAGCCCTTCGTGGTGGAGGCGGGCACGCCCGGGGTGAGCATCACCAAGCGGGAGCACAAGCTCGGCATCCGGGCCAGCGACACGGCGGCCATCCGCTTCGACAACGCCCGTATCCCCCTGGACAACATCCTGGGCAGCCCGGAGATCCTGGACACGGCGCGCACCGACGGGTTCAAGGGGGTGATGGTGACCTTTGACGCCTCCCGGCCGGTGGTGGCCGCCGGCGCCCTGGGCATCGCCCGCGCCGCCATCGAGTTCACCAAGGAGGTCCTGGAAAAGGAAGGGATCCGCATCCGCTACGGCCTCCCCCGGCATCAGCTGACGGCCATCGAGCGGGACGTGATGGAGATGGAGGCCATGCACAAGGCGGCGTGGCTGCTCACCCTGCGGGCCGGATGGATGCTGGACCAGGGGAAGCCCAACGCCCTGGAGGCCTCGATGGCGAAGGTGAAGGCCGGCAAGGCGGTGACCTGGATCACCTACAAGGCCGTGGAGATCCTGGGGCCGCTGGGCTATTCCACCCGCTACCTGGTGGAGAAGTGGATGCGGGACGCCAAGATCAACGACCTCTACGAGGGGACCGGCCAGATCAACACCCTCATCGTCGCCCGCCGGGTGCTCGGCCTGACCAGCCGTGAGCTGAAGTAGGAATGCCGGCATGCGGAGCCCGCCTTCAGGAAGGCAAAAAGCCGTCACGCATTTCGAGAAAAGGCGCATCGAAGACCCGAGGAGCCCGTTTTCCCGCGAGTATATGTGTATTGTGTATGTGTATGGTGTATAATTACGAAAGACCAATAACTAGGAGGCGGGCAATGCTGCGCCGGATACAGGCAATCCTGGAGGAAGAGCAATACCGCTGGCTGCGCGACGAGGCCGAGCGTCGGGGCCTTTCGGTCTCCGCGCTGATCCGGGAGGCGGTTGAGATGCTGCGGGGGCGCCAGGCCTGGCGGCCGCTGGATGAAAGCCCGTTCTGGGAGCTGGTGGGCGCTGGGAAGAGTCACCAGAAGGGTCCGGCGATCAGCGAGAACGTTGACGATTGGGTCTATCCTCTCCCTCCTCATCGCCGGCCACGCCGCTCTCGATCTCGATCGTAGAGGTGGTCATGGATGCGACGCCGGATCCTGGTGGACACCAGCGCGTTGTTTGCCCTCGTGGACTCGCGGGATCCCCACCATGCGATGGCCCGCGAGACCGCTATTCACTATCGGGACGCTGAGCACATCCTTCTGGATCTGGTGTGGATAGAGACCGTCACTCTGGTGAAAAGAGCTCTGGGTTCCCGCCTGGCGATCGAGGTGGGGAAGAAATTGCTGGAAGGCCCCCCTTTTGTCGTCTACCCGATTAAGGGTGAGGATTTCCAGGAAACCTGGGCGCTATTCCAGCGTTTCTACGACAAGGAGTGGAGCTTCGTGGATTGCGCCATCCTGCACATGGCCCGGCGACTGGGAGTGTCTGAGGTTTTCTCATTTGACCGGCATTTTGATCAGATGAGCAGGTTGGGGATCCGGCGAATCCCATCCCCCAGGCATTAGGGAGGCAGGCTCCGGATGCGAATCGATCTGCGGGATCAGGTGGCGATCATCACCGGGGCCTCGCGGGGGATCGGGCAGGCCATCGCCCGAGCCCTGGCTGAGGCCGGGGCGAAAGTCGTGATCTCCAGCCGCAAAGCGGAGAACCTCATCCCCGTCGCCGAGGAAATCCGCGCCCTGGGTGGAGAGGTCCTGGCGGTGCCCGCCCACACCGGCCGCATGACGGAGGTCGAGCGGCTGGTAGAGGAGACGGTGAAAGCCTTCGGGCGGGTGGATATCCTGGTCAACAACGCGGCGACGAACCCCCACTTTGGGCCCACCCTGGACGCCGATGAGGGGCAGTGGCAGAAGATCCTGGAGGTGAACCTCCTGGGCTACTGGCGGATGGCCAAAGCGGTGGTCCCGGTGATGCGAACTCAGCGGCGGGGCAAGATCCTCAACATCGCCTCGGTGGCCGGGCTGCGCCCATCCCCCGGGATGGGTCTCTACGGCGTCTCCAAAGCCGGGGTGATCATGCTCACCCAGCTGCTGGCCCTGGAGCTCGCGCCGGACAACATCCAGGTAAACGCCATCGCGCCGGGGGTGATCCGCACCCGCTTCAGCGAGCTCCTCTGGAGCACGCCGGAGATCTCCCAGCGCATCCTGCAGGCTACCCCTCAGGGCCGCTTCGGGGAGCCAGAGGAGGTCGCCCGCCTGGCCTTGTTCCTGGTCTCCCCCGCTGCCGATTTCATCACCGGGGCCGTCTACGTCGTGGATGGCGGGCTCTCGCTGACCGGCGGGCTGGCGTAAGAAGATCCCGGAGGAAAAGAACGCCGGCCGTCTGGAGCTCAGCTCGAAGAGCGGGAAGCCTGGCCCTGAGGCGGCGATCGGCTTTGAAGCGGCCTGGAAGAACAACGCTGGAAGGAGAAGCCCGCCGATGTCCTATCGGATCCACCGGGTGTCTGGCGAGGTGCAGCTTCGGGTGCTGGAGTGGCCGGGGGAGAGGGGAACGATCCTGGCCCTCCACGGCCTGACGGGCTACGCGGAGACGTTCCTTCCGCTGATCCCGGCGCTGAATCCGCCCTACCGGGTGCTGAGCCTGGACCTGCGGGGCCGGGGGGAGAGCGAGCAGCCGGCGGATCCCCGGGCCTATGGCCTGGAGGCGCACCTGCGGGATATCGCCACCGTGCTGGAGGCCCTGGCCCCCGAGGGGGCGCTGCTCATGGGTCACTCCCTGGGCGCGATGCTCAGCCTGGCCGTCGCCGCGGAGCATCCGGATCGGGTTCGAGGACTGGTTCTGTTCGATGGGGGTCCGCTTCCCTCCCGGGCGTTCTCCGAATCCCTGAACCAGGTCCTGAACGCCCGCCTGGAGGAGCTGCCCTCCCTGGAGGCCTTCCGGGAGCTGGTCCGCTCGATGCCCTTCCTGCAGCCCTTCGACGAGCGCCTGATGCCGATCCTGGAGGCCGGGCTGGTCCGCGAGCCGGACGGCCGGGTGCGGGTGAAGTTCCCCTCCCGGCTGGGGGCGCTGGAGGCGATGGAGCTGGGATCGATCTGGAACGACCGCCTGCGCGGGTATGCCGGGCGGATCCGATGTCCGGTGCTCCTGCTGAAAGCGCCCGTGGGCACCTTCGGGCCCCACGATCGCTTTTTCACGGAGGCCGAGGAACGCCTGCTGCAGGAGGTGGTTCCCCAGGCGCGGATCGCGGAGATCCCGGACACCACCCACTACACCATCGTGCTGGGGTATCATCCCGAACGGGATCGCCTGGTGCGAGCGTTTGTGGAGGAGGTGCTGGGGTGAGCTGGGCGGAGCGGGTGCGGGACTTCGGCGGGGAAGGCCCGCTGATCCATCTGGCCGTGGCGAACGGGTTCCCGCCGGCCTGTTACCGGCCGCTGATAGAGGGTCTGGCCCCGGTTGGACATAGGGTGAGCGTCCTCCCCCGCCCCCTCTGGCCGGACGGCGAAGGGCCCCAACGGGGGGTCACCTGGTATACCCTGGCGGAGGATCTGATCCAGGCCTTCGATGCCCTGGGCTGGCGGGGGGTGATCGGGATCGGCCACTCCATGGGCGGCGTGATCACCATGGTCGCTGCGGTGCAGCGGCCGGATCTCTTCCGGGCCATCGTCCTGATGGACCCCGTGCTGATGGATCCGAAGGTGTTGACCCTCTTCCGGATCCTGCGGGCCCTGGGCCTGGGGGCGCGGCTGCATCCGCTGGCCCGGCGCGCCCGGCGCCGCCGGCGGGTCTGGCCCAGCCGGGAGGCCGCCGCAGCCCACCTGCGATCCCGCCCGCTGTTCGCCGCCTGGCATCCGGCCGCCTTCGCCGGATACCTGGAGGAGGGCCTGCGCCCTTCCCGGGATGGGCAGGTGGAGCTGGCGTATCCGCCGGAATGGGAGGTCCACATCTTCGTGAGCGTCCCCCATGACGCCTGGCGGTTCGTCCCTCGCATCCCGATCCCGACGCTGGTGATGCGGGGCACGGTGACAGACACCTTCACGGCGGACTCCGAAGCGCGTTTCCGCCGGTTGAAGCCCGACGCCCGCTTCGCGGTGATCCCCGGGAGCCATCTCTTCCCGATGGAGCGGCCCGAGGAGACCGCCAGGTCCATCCGGGCATGGCTTACGGAGATCCTGCATGGAGCCTGATCTCTGCAGGAATGAGGCTTGCCGGCCCTCTGCCTGGGGGCTTCTGGGGAAGGACATCTTCTGAGGCAGCCGGAGGGCGTCCGTTTTCATAGAAAACGGGAAAGCCCCGGGGGATGGCTCAGAAGCCCGCAGGGGGGGAGATCCACGACGCAACGCCGAACTGGAATCCAAACAGGAGGTTGAAATGGGCTACGTTATCCGACGGGTGGCAGTGATCGGCGCGGGGACCATGGGCGCGGCCATCGCGGCGCACCTGGCCAACGCAGGGTTCGCCGTGGACCTGCTGGATGTCCCGCCGAAATCCCTGACGCCGGAGGAAGAGGCCAAAGGCCTGACCCTGGATCATCCGGCGGTGCGCAACCGCATCGTCCAGGCGGGCCTGGAGCGGGCGAAGAAGGCCAGGCCGGCTGCCTTCTTCACGGAGGATCGGGCGCGGCTGGTGCGCATCGGGAACACGGAGGATCACTGGGACCGGCTGCGGGAGGCCGACTGGATCATCGAGGCGGTGGTGGAGGATCTGGCGGTGAAACGGGAGGTGATGGCCCGGATCGAAGCGGTGCGCCGGCCGGAGGCCATCGTCACCACGAACACCTCCGGCCTCCCCCTGCGGGAGATCGGCGCGGGGCGCTCTCCGGAGTTCCTGGCCCATTTCGCCGGGACCCACTTCTTCAACCCCCCGCGTTATCTGAAGCTGGTGGAGCTGATCCCCGGCCCCGCGACGAAACCTGAGGTCTTGGACGCCCTGCAGCATCTCCTGGAGGTCCGTCTGGGCAAGCGGGTGGTGCGGGCGAAGGACACCCCCAACTTCATCGCCAACCGCATCGGGTTCCTCTCCGGGGCCTTTGTTGGCCAATACGCCCTCGAGCAAGGTTACACGGTGGAGGAAGTGGATGCCCTGATGGGGCCGCTGATCGGCCGGCCTAAGACCGCTCATTTCCGCCTGCTGGATCTGGTGGGCCTGGACGTGGCGGCCTACGTGGGGCAGCACAGCATGGCCGCCCTCGCTCACGACCCCTTTGTCGCCCTGGTGAAGGATTCCCCCATGAACCGGGTGATGGCGGCCATGCTGGAGCGGGGCTGGCTGGGCAACAAGGCCGGCCAGGGTTTCTACAAGAAGGTGGAAGCTCCCGAAGGGACCCAATACTGGCCTCTGAACCTGGAAACTCTCGAATACGAGCCGCCGAAGAAGCCGCGCTGGGAGTCGGTGGGGAAGGCGCTGAAGATGGAGGATCTGCGGGAGCGCTTGCGCTTCATGGCGGGCCAGGAGGATCGGGCCGGCCAGCTCGTCCGGGATGTGATGGATTTCTATCTGGCCTACGCCGCCTACGTCGCCCCGGAGGTAGCGGATGACATCGTGGCGGTGGATAACGCCATGAAGTGGGGCTTCAACTACGAGCTGGGCCCCTTTGAGACCTGGGATGCCCTGGGGGTGGCGGAGACGGCGGCCCGCATCGAGGCCCGGGGCTGGCCGCTGGCGGAATGGGTGCGGGAATTCCTGGCTTCCGGGAACCGAACGTTCTACCAGTATGAGAACGGCCGGATGGTGGGCTACTATGACTTCCGGGAGCGGACCTACCGGCGGCTCACGCCGCATCCCCGGGTGATCGTCCTGCGGGAGCTCAAGAGCGAGGGCCGCATGCTGGAGCGCAACCCCAGCGCCAGCCTGATCGACCTGGGCGATGGCGTCCTGGGCCTGGAGTTCCACACCAAGGCCAACGCCCTGGACCCCGACATCTTCGCGATGATGCAGCGAGCCCTGGAGCGGCTGGACCGGGAGGACTGGATCGGGATGGTGATCGGCAACCAGGGGGAGCACTTCTGCGCCGGAGCCAACGTCTTCGTGATCGGCGTCTCCGCCCAGCAGGGGATGTTCGAGGCCATCGAGCAAGGCGTCCGCGCGATGCAGAGCCTGATGATGGCCATCCGTTACTTCCACAAGCCGATCGTCACCGCCCCCTTCGGGATGACCCTGGGCGGCGGGGCGGAGGTGGCCATGCACGGCGCCCGCATGGTGGCCTCGGCGGAGACCTACATCGGCCTGGTGGAGGTCGGGGTGGGCCTGATCCCCGCTGGCGGCGGCTGCAAGGAGATGATCCGCCGGGTGCTCACCCCCGCCATGCAGACGGAGAACGCGGATCCCCTGCCCTTCCTGCGGCGGATCTTCGAGACCATCGGGATGGCGAAGGTGGCCACCAGCGCCGAGGAGGGACGGGCCCTGGGATTCCTGAGCGAGGCCGACCGTATCGTGATGAACCCCGACTTCCTGATCGCGGAGGCCAAGCGGGAGGTGCTCCATCTGGCGGAATGCGGCTACCGGCCGCCGCTGAAGGCCAAACTCTACGCGGCCGGTCGGGACCTCCTGGCGGCGCTGCGTATCGGCGTCTGGCAGATGCGGGAGGCGCGCTACATCAGCGAGCACGACGCGAAGATCGGGGAGAAGCTGGCCTACGTGCTGTGCGGCGGCGATCACCCCGAGCCCATGTGGGTGGAGGAGGAGCACTTCCTGGATCTGGAGCGGGAAGCCTTCCTCTCTCTGTGCGGGGAGCCGAAGACCCAGGAACGGATCTGGCACTTCCTGCAAACCGGAAAGATCCTGCGGAATTGACATCCGGGCCGGCGCAATTGGCCGATGCATAAAGTCCCAACCCGATGATGACGAGGAGGAGCCCCATGCGGGAAGCGGTGATCGTGGCCGGCGCGCGAACAGCGGTCGGCAAAGCCAAAAAGGGAACCCTGCGGACCACCCGCCCGGAGGTCCTGGCGGCAACGGTGATCGCTGAGGCGCTGCGACGGGCTCCCGGGGTGGAGCCGGCGATGGTGGATGACGTGATCCTGGGCTGCGCCATGCCAGAGGGCCATCAGGGCCTCAACATCGCCCGCATCGCCGCCCTCAAAGCCGGGCTCCCCGTGAGCGTCCCGGCGATGACCATCAACCGGTTCTGCTCCTCAGGGCTGCAGGCCATCGCCCTGGCCGCCGAGCGCATCATGACCGGAGGCGCGGAGATCATCATCGCCGGCGGCGTGGAGTCCATGTCCCTGGTGCCCATGACCGGGTTCACCCTGCGGCCGGACCCGGAGCTGGCCGTGGCCTGGCCGGAGGTCTTCATCAGTATGGGGCTGGGAACCGAGCGGCTGGCCGAGAAGTTCGGCATCTCCCGGGAGGATGCCGACGCTTTCTCCCTGCGCAGCCATCAACGGGCCATCGCGGCCATCGACGCCGGCAAGTTCCGGGAGGAGATCGTCCCCCTGGAGGTGGAGGTAACCGAGCCGGCGGAAGATGGACGAGGGGTGCGACGGAAGGTGATCTTCGACACCGATGAAGGGCCCCGGCGGGATACCTCGATGGAGGCGCTGGCGAAGCTGCCCCCCGCCTTCAAGAACGGAGGCGTGGTCACCGCCGGGAACTCCTCCCAGATGAGCGATGGGGCGGCAGCCGTGGTGGTCATGGAGCGCCGGCGGGCGGAAGCCCTGGGTCTCCGGCCCATCGCCCGTTTCGTGTCCTTCGCCGTGGCCGGCGTCCCGCCGGACCTGTTCGGCATCGGGCCGGTGGAAGCCATCCCGAAGGCCCTGCGGATGGCGGGCCTGCGCCTGGAGGACATCGACCTCATCGAGCTGAACGAGGCCTTCGCCGCTCAGGCCCTGGCAGTCATCCGCCAGCTGGAGATGGATCTGGAGCGGGTGAATGTCAACGGAGGCGCTATCGCCCTGGGCCACCCCCTGGGTTGCACCGGAGCCAAGCTGACGGTCCAGATCCTGAACGAGCTGCGCCGGCGTAACGGCCGCTACGGCATGGTCACCATGTGCATCGGCGGCGGGATGGGCGCGGCGGGCATTTTCGAGATGCTCTGAGCGGTGAAATTGTTCTCTCCCCCGGGACGGGCCCTCGGCGGAATCGGCGAGGAAAAGGGCCCGTCCCGAGGGTTGACAACAGCTGCCCATTTTGTGATCTTGCATTGTAACTCTTGATCATCCCCCACGGCCATGGAATCCAGCGGGCGCTGGAGGTCATCGGATGCGAGTCGTCCAGGCCTTTCGGTTCGAGCGGGATCCGAACGGGGCGCAGCGGGTGGCCCTGGCCCGGCACGTGGGGGCCGCTCGCTTCGCCTACAACTGGGGTCTGTCCCGATGTCTGGAAGCGCTGGAGCAAGGCCTGCCCCTTCCCTCCGCCGCCCAGCTCCATAAGGCGTGGAACATCTGGAAGCGAGAGAACGCTCCCGGGTGGGTGGAGGTGTCCAAGTGCGCCCCTCAGGAGGCCTTCCGGGATCTGGAGCGGGCTTTTCGCAACGGGCGGCAGGGCCGGGCGGGAAGGCCCCGGTTCCAGCGCAAGAAGCGCCTGGACGATCACAAGGCCCGCCTGACGGGCTCCATCCGGGTCACTCTCCGTCACGTGCAACTCCCCCGCATTGGGAAAGTGCGCACAAAAGAACGAACGGACAAGCTGATGGAACTCCTTCAGGCAAAGAGAGCCCGTGTTCTCTCGGCCACCCTTTCCCGGGAGGCCGATCGCTGGTTTGTGAGCCTCGCCTGTGAGGTGGAGCGGCCTGACCCCTCCCCCACCACCTCTCCCCCTTCCCCTCCCCGATTCGGGGAGGGGGAGAGGTGGATGTCCTTCCTGGCACTGTCCGATGGAACGCACATCGAAGCCCCGAAGCCGCTGGCCCGGGGGCTGCGCGGATTGCGCCGCCGTTCCCGACCGCTTTTCCGCAAGCGGAAAGGATCGAGGAACCATCGCCAGGCCTCCCTTCGGCAGGCCCGACGGCATCGGCGGATTCGGAACATCCGACGGGACTTCCTCCACAAAACCACCACCGCGTTGGCGAAAGCCAAGCTGACGTTCGTGGTGGAGGATCTTTCCGGGAAGGCGCTGGCTCGTGGACGTCTTTCCCGTTCTGTGGCGGATGTGGGCTGGGGGATGTTCCGCCGGATGCTGGAATACAAGGGCCAGTGGTATGGCGCGCGCCTCATCCTCGCGCCGCGGGATTTCCCGTCCACCCCGCTGGGCTCGCGCTGCGGGCATCGGA